>ERZ1292644.411-Hain-H14-01um-R2-411-length-30412-cov-11_pt1 | contig 24938 bp, 37 predicted proteins | sample MGYA00564402_ERZ1292644 | MGnify/ENA primary metagenome ERZ1292644 (study PRJEB36523, sample SAMEA6512644) | groundwater metagenome | collected 2019-01-09 | study: AquaDiva: Metagenomics assemblies of 32 groundwater samples
CGGGCGCGGGCGGCGCGGCCACGGGCACGGGCGCGGCGGTCGGCGGCGCGGGCGGCGCGACTTCGGTCGTTGCCGGTGCCGGCGGCGCGGCGGCGGGCACCTCGGCCTCGGGAGCCGGCGGGGCACTGACCTTCACCTGCGGCGCGGCGGGGGCCAAGACCGGCACCGGCGCGGCGGCAGGCGGTGTGGGCGGCGCCTTTACCCTCACCGGCGGCGTCGGCGGGGCGACCGCTTCCTCGGGGAGTGACGCGGGCGGCGCGGGCGGCGGCTTCACGGCGACTCTCGGCGCGGGCGGCGCGGCATCGGCCGGCACCGGGAACGGGGGCGCGGGCGGCGCGTGGGCCGTCACGGCGGGCGCGGGCGGGACGACCTCCGGTGGCACCGGGGGCGTCGGCGGCGCGTGCAGCTTTACCGGCGGCGCGGGCTCCGGGGGCGCCGCGGGCGGGGCGTCCAACGTCACCGGCGGCGCGGGCGGGGCGACGGGCGCCGGTGGGGCGCTCGTCCACACGTCGGGCGCGGGCGGATCGACCAGCGGCGCATCCGGCGCCGTCACGGTCGCCTCGGGTACGACCACCGCGTCTTCAGCATCGGCATCCGGCGCCGTCACAGTGCAGTCGGGCGCGGGGAGTAACTCCACCGGCGCGACGAACGGCGGCGCCTCGGGGGCGATGATCTTCCGCAGCCAGGCGGGCGGCACGGCCGCGACGGGCACGGCGGGCGCGTCGGGGACGCTGGCGATTTCGACCGGCGCGGGCGGCGCGGCTTCCGGGGCCGCGGGCATCGGCGGTGCCGCGGGCGCGCTGTCCATTACCGGCGGGGTCGGCGGGGCGGCGTCCGATACCTTATCGGGCGCGGGCGGTGTGGGCGCGGCGGTCACGATCCAGTCGGGCGCGGGCGGTGCTGCGAGCAGCACCGGCGCCTCGGCGGGTGGGGTGGGTGGCTTAGCCAGCGTCACCGCGGGTGCGGGCGGCGCGGCGGCGGGTACCTCTGCTTCCGGCGCGGGCGGCGCGGCGTCTCTCGTCGCGGGAGCCGCGGGAGCCAAGACCGGGACCGGGGCCGCGGTCGGCGGGGTCGGTGGCGCTACGAGCGTCACGGCGGGCGCGGGCGGCAACACGGCATCCTCGGCCGCTGACGCCGGTGGGGCCGGCGGCGACGTGACCGTGACGGCCGGGGCCGGTGGCAACGCTTCGGCGGGCACGGGCGCGGGCGGCGCGGGCGGATCCATCACGCTTGCCCCTGGGGCAGGTGGGACCTCGTCCGGCGGCGCGGCAGGCATCGCGGGGATGGTGTTGATTGGCGGCACGAACCCGGTGCCGGTGGCGTTCAACCTGCTGCGCTCGACCGTCAGCGACGCTGGGACGATCAGTGCGGCGCAGATGCGGGGAGGCGTGCTGTATCAGAGTGCCTCCGGCGGGAACGTCACCATGACGACCCGTACCGGCACCCAGATCGCGGCTGACTTCCCCGACCTTGCGACCGGCAACGCCATGATGATCTACATGGCATCGAACCACGCCACCAACACCAGCACGATCGCTGGCGGGACCGACGTGACCGGCGTTGGCAGCCTGGCAGTCACTCAAACAGGCGGGGCGTTTGCCTTAATCAAACTCACCGCGACCACGTTTGAACTCGTGCGCGTCGGCTAATCGCACGAGCAACCGGCCGCTGCAACTGAAAGCCGCGTCTGTCCGTCCTCCAGGGCGGTCAGCGCGGCTTTTTTCTGTGGGGCTTTCCCGCGCTTCTGCGCGTTTACCTCCTTGCGGAATTCTTCCAGCCGGTCCTCACACCGGCCCGCGGTTCGGACCGTCCAGATGAGGCGATCCCGCAGCCATTCCTCGCGACTCTGTTGCACCTCACTCACCGCCTGCACCCTCCTGCCGCCGCCCCTTCCAGTTCACCATGATCTATGGGCTTCCAGCCCATTCCTTTCATTTGTGCGTCAATGGGAAGGGATGGCACCCACTCCCGGTGAACATGACACTGCGTCGAGCCACCGACCCAGGCCAAAGGCACTCCGCGTGCGGAGCCCCGGCTAGGCCCCGGTGATACGGGAAGAAAGCTCCCTCGGCAGGTCACGTGCCTACTGCCGGTCCAGTCTCGACGGGTCGCTCGGTAACCAATCCGACACTCTGGCAAAGTGTGTAACCCGGCCATCACCCCTCCCGCGCCGCTCTCCGCTCCCGTTCGTGGGGACACTCTCCATAATAGCCCTTTGCGCAGTTGCAGTTGTGGCAAAGCACCTGCAAGAGTGGCGGATAGCCGTTGTTTCTCGCCCAGCGATACAGCTTATGCCCGCACGGTTCCTCGTTGATCGACCTTCGGTGCGCAAGCCCTCCCCCGTCGATATGGTCCAACGCCAAAAACTCAACGTGGGCTTCTCCGCAGCACTGGCAGGCAGGCGAGCCACCGCAGTAGACCGTCAGAACTTCTAGCCTTACTTTGCGGTTGCGTCGCTTGGATTGATCAGAGTATCTCTCCGGGTTTCGCCGCTTCCAACGGGCACAATCGGCGCGGTGACACTCCTTGCAGTTGGGCCGCAACCCATCCTTTCTTCCCCCGAAACTATGGAAGAATTGCGCCGTTCGCGGAAAGGTCCGGCCGCACGATTTGCAGAGATGATCTGTTGGTTCCATTGTGTAACCATATTAAGTATAAGGGTTACACAATCCTCCTTTTCAGCACGCGCCCGCAGTGGGAGGTGCGAATCGCACTCGCTCAAAGCGACCGGCTTTCAAAAGCCGCGCCGCTTTAGCGGCTGCGGTAGGTTACGAACCAGCTCCTGAGCCGCTCCGTGTTCCGTTCCGCCGCGGCGACGACTTCTTCCGTCACGGCGTCGGGCCCCGCGCCATCGTAGCGGTGAACGCCTGTCTCGCACCCGCCGTCGCACCAGACGAAGTGGAGGGCGTCCAGGTCCCGGTTGCGCGTGGCGTTGTTTCGGTAGGCGCGCGCAACCTCTGTCTTCAACTTCGCCAGCTCCGCGTCCTGCCGCTGCAAAGTTTCTCGCAGGGATCGGACCAGCGCCTGCGCTTTGGCGTCCAGGTCGAGGGTGTTGCGGTGCCGGGCGAGCTGCGCGTTGTTCGCCTCCGCCGTCCGGGCGCGCGCCTCTCCCGTGAGAAGGTCTTCGACGAAACGGCAGACTTTTTGCACGTCGTTTCCCGTGTAGCGCGGCACGATCTCCTCAATTGTGCCGCGCACTTCTTCCCGGCTCATGTGTGCGGACGCGGCCCCCCAGAGGAGTGCCTGTTCCAGACGCCAGCCGACGTTGGTGAGCCCGGCGCACACCTGCTGGTCCTGCCATGAGGCGACCTTCTGCTTGACGAGACGGATCGCTTCGCGCAGCGCCGAGAGCATCGCGGCCACACTCTCACGGGTGAGCGACACCCGATCCTCTGTCGGCAGCGGTGACTTCGTGGCTTCACGAGGCTTATCACGTGGATGCTCGGGAGTTTCAGCCATGGGAGGAAACGCGATTCCTTTCCTTGGTGCGGTAAACGGCGTGACACTGTGAAGAATTCGTGATATAATTACGGCGATGGTCACCCGAACGATAACCTGTGTCGCTACTCCCACGGCCCCGCAAGCCGAAGCCCTGCGGGAGACGATGGTCGCCTTCAACGGCGCGTGCAACTACGTCTCGGCGGTCGCCTGGAAAGAGCGCACCTTCGACAAACGCCGTCTCCAGCGTCTCGTTTACTACCCCATCCGCGCCGAGTTCGGACTGCCCGCGCAACTGGCGATCCGTGCCATCGCCAAGGTCGCGGACACTTACCGGGTGTCCAAAGCGACTTTGGCGACCTTCCACCCGATGGGCGCGGCGACGTATGACAGCCGCATACTCTCCTTGAAGAACCTTTCCACCGTCTCTCTGACGACGCTTCAGGGGCGGATCAAGGTCGGCTTGAACGTCGGCGGCTACCAGACCAACCGTCTCGCGGGTGCCGTCCTGGGGGAGACCGACCTCCTCTGGAACCCGGAGAAGCGGCGCTTCTCCTTCGCCTTCTCCGTGAAGCAGGAGACGCTGCCACCATCCGAGCCCACCGAGTTTCTCGGCGTGGATCTCGGAATCAAGAACATTGCCGTGGACTCGGACGGCAACCGCTATGCGGGCGGAAAACTGCGCCGTTACCGTAAGAAGTCTCGCCGGTTGCGCGGGCGTCTCCAGAAGCTCGGCACTCGTGGGAGTAGACGCCTCATTGCCAAGCGGGGCAAGAAAGAACACCGCCACGCCTCGCACGTCAACCACATCATCAGCAAGAAACTCGTCGCTTGCGCCCAAGGCACCGGTCGCGGGATCGCCGTCGAAGACCTGACGGGGATCAACGGCCGGACAACGGTTAGAAGAGAGCAGCGCGCCGAGCACCGTGGGTGGGCATTTCATCAACTCCGCACCTTCCTAGCATACAAGTGCGCCGACGCAGGGATACCGTGCGTCCCGGTGAACGCCGCGTATTCCTCGCGCACGTGCCCCAAGTGTGGCTGCGTCGATCAGCGGAACCGTCCTACCCAATCGTTGTTCCTCTGTATCCGTTGTGGAGAGACCGGCCTCGCCGATCTCTTCGCCGCGCAAGAAATTGCGCTCAGGGGCTGCTTCGTAAGCCAGCCAAACTGCCCGGCGGGACAACCGGCTCAAACCCGGGTCGCTTTCCAACAGGGCAAAGTCTCACCGTCTCGTGTGGCAAATGCCCACACGCTTTAGCGGTTGGATAGCTTACGTGTCAGAGACACCCGGTCGTCCATCGTCTCCTCCCTCGTCCCATGCCGCCCAACACTGCTGGCAAAACCAGTGCGCGGGCTCCGAGAGCGGCAACTCCTCGATCCAGTAGAGGGGCGTCTCGTCGCGCCCGCACCGGCCGCAGTGCGTGAGACCATACACCTCCCGATAGCTGGGCGGGTCGCGCCTTGGGGGTTGGTTCGCGCTCACTCGACGTGCGCCTCCCAAAAATCAAGGAGCGCGTCGATCGCCTGCGGGTCGGTCGCCAGTTTTCGGAAGCGCGCCTCCTGTGCCGGTGTCATCCGGAGCACGAGGAACGTGCCTTCCCCGTCCTCAAACCATTCCCGCGGGAAGCCAACGGCCCGGTCGCTCCCGTCATTCGTGTAGCCGATACGGAACCAGTGACGGTGGCCGTCCGTCTCTCCCCGCTGGTATCGCTCCAACACGTCCAGGATGCGGCTCACTGGATCCAGGGAAGGCCCCACACCCGGCTCCACAATCCCCGCCACCGCTTCCCCTTCCGTCGCACGCGACCGATCTCTCACTCACGCCTCCCCCTCCAGCCACACCAACTTCCCGCCGCGTGCCAGGTTCGCCCACGCGACAATCTTTCCGTCCTTCCAGACATTGCCTGGCGCGTCGCGGCGGAACCACTTCGTGCAGCCTGGCAGGTCGGCCGGCGTCTTCTCGCCGCGATAGATGGCCTCCAGGGCTTCGGGCGTGATGCCCGTGCGGTCGCCGGACCACCATTCGTCGAAGCACTCCATGGGCAGGTCTGTCATGGCATTTCCTGCTCCCAACTCGCATCCGATGCCAGATGAGGCATCGGGATCGGCGAGACGACATAGCCACAGTCAAACGGATTGCTGTGCGGGCGCACGCACACCATCGACGGCGCACAGGGGCATTCCAGCACCCAGAACTCATGGGTGCCGTTATACCAATCCACCTCGGGCACGCATTGGCCGAGGAGGTGGAGCGCCCGCGCGAGCGCCCCCATGTCGCCATTGTCCTTGATATTTTCGTGGTTGACCCCGAAGGAATGCCAGCCCACCACCGACATGGACGTCATCCGATAAATGAACCACTTCCTGGTCTGTGTCATTCGCCCACCGTCTCCGCTGCCGTTTTCTCCGGCTCCGGCAGCGCCAGCAGTGTCGCTCCCAAGTCCCAGCCGGGCGCCTCGCCGCCAGGTCGCGTAATCCAGCCCTCCCGCATGCCGGTCTCGATCCATTCTTTCGCGCCGTAGAGAGCGGCTATCAACGCGGCGATCTGCGCCCGGCCCGCGCGGATTTCGGTGTTCAGGCGCTGCACATCCCAGACCAGCAGTTCCGCCCGGTTCGCCGTCTGATTCATTTTTTCCTGCGGCAGGGGCTCACGAGGCCCGCCCGAGAGCCCTGCTGCCTCCAGTGCGTCCGACAGTTTGATCTCAGTCACCGTCTTCATCCTTCCTCGTTCGGGCTCTCACTTCCGCGAGCTGCGTGAGCAACAGGTCCCCCATCACACCGTCTTCGTCCTCCCGACGTCCAGGCCGGTCAAAATCGTCAAAGTGGACACCCGTTGTCAGGTCCACCGCGAGGCGATAGCACTGGTAGATCATCTCGATCTGGTCCGCGTCGAACGTCGTGCTTCGTTCACAAATGGCGACGAGACAGCGCCCGATCTTCGGAAAACACCGGTCAAAATCCACCTGCAGCTCCCACAGTTCCTTGCGCTTCTCCCGGCGGAACAGCCGTCGCAAGAGAGCGATCATCTGCCGGCGCCCCCAGGGACGGATCGCGTCTTCGCCAGGTACTGCGTCCAGACCTCGCGCCTCTCCTCCCGCGTAAGTTCTGCCGCGGCGAGCGCCCGCGTGAGGGCGATCCGGCGGCCCGTGCGCTTGACGAATGGGTCGGCAACATGGCAGTGTGCCTCCCCGACTCGTGGCGCCTTTATCGCCCCACCGTCCTCGCCCTCCTCCAGGAGAACGCACAGCGTCGCCCCGCCGCCGGGGATCCCCAGCGCGCCGGGCAGCTTGTGCCCAAATATCAACTTGAACTGTTTCTCGCCCACGGTCACTCGCACTTCACTTCTCCTTCCCCTTTTCCTGGCGGTAAAGCCTGCGGCGCAGGACGTTGTTCTCTTGCTTCACGATCGCGTATTTGCCCTGCCAGAAGGTGATCTGGGGATAGATTCTCTGTCGTAGCTCCCTCACCTCCTTCATCGCGTCCATCCAGGCGCAGGAATACCACGCCGCGCTGGCTGCTTTCTCTTCGACCGTCTGCAGCTGACAGTCGATGCGGTGATGCGTCGCCTTCCACGTGCCGCACTCCGGACATTTTTCGCGCCCCGCCGAGAGTGCGGCGAATGTCTCTTCATTTGTCTCGTAACGCACCGGCTGATCCTCCTACACCCATTATCGGCAAAGTTGACATTGAGTTTACACGTGCAATACGCACGCGCCAACCGACAATGGGAGAGAAGATCGTCGCCCTTTATGCCGAGCCACAAGGAGGAATCCAAGGTGCGCTTTACCGTCCCGAGAAAGCCGTTCTACGAGGCACTGACGACCGCCTGCCGCGCCGTCTCCGCACGCAGCACCCTACCCATCCTCGCCAACGTCGCCATCACGCTGTCGGACGGCACGGTACGGCTCGCCGCCACCGACCTGGAACTGGGGATCGAAGCCACCTGTCAGGCGACGACCGCGGCAGACGGGCCGGCGGTGACCGTGCCCGCGAAAAAGGTGCAGGAGATCGTGGGGGCGCTGCCGGGAGAGGTGCTGTCGTTCGCCGCCGCGGACGGGCGGGTCGTGCTGTCGGCGGAAAAAGCGGAGTATGTGCTGCTGACACTCCCCGCCGAAGAGTTTCCCCCGCTGCCGGAGGTGGGCGACAGGGTGTTCCTGCTACTGCCCGCCCAGGTGCTGGCGCGCCTCCTGAAGCGCACGGTGTTTGCCGCTTCGACGGACGACACGCGACCTACGCTGACGGGGGTGTTCCTCACCGTCCGGGGAGGAGAGATCACCGCCGCGGCGACGGACACGCACCGGCTGGCAGTCGCGAAGACGATGGGGTGCGGCGGGACGGGGGAGGGGACGGCGCTCCTGCCGGCGCGGGCGTGCGAGGAAGTCTTACGCGCTTTGTCGGGGCTGTCGGAAGAAGGGGTGCGCGTCCAATGGGACGAGAACCAGGCACTGTTTTCGATAGGAGGGACCGTTCTCATCACAAGACTGCTGGCGGGTCCTTTCATAAAGTATGAACGGGTGATTCCGGCATCGTTCGACGTGCGCTGGGAAGCGGTGACGGGAGACCTCTACCGGCTTTGCACAAAAAGTGCCTCCAGGAGTGCCTGACGGACGACTTTTTGTGCAGACTGACGGTCGGCGCGTGACTTTTTGTGCAGAACGGTGTTTTGCCCTCCTCCTTGATAACGGATATAGCAGGTAGGAGGTGTGCCATGTGGTGGCTAAAGGCGGGCGAAGGGGCGGTCGGTATCCCGAGTCGGTTCCTCTCCAAACGTCCCCGGCGGTATCCCGCTTCCGAGTTGGAACGACAGATCGGCTGGCGCCACGCCGGACGAGGGCTGGGCCGGCGCCTGCGCGAGGCCCTGGCATTGGACGCGCGAGCGCAGTCTCCCTTTGAGTATCAGCGCACCCGGCTCCCTCCCGGTAACTCTCCCCGAGGTTACGCGGTCCGGCCACCCCTGCGTCTGTCCGGGCCGATCTCCCCGGAATGGGCGGCCGAGGCACAACGTCGTTTCCAGGCAGCGTGGATGATCGGGCCGGAACCGATGCCGCCCTCTCCGTTTGCGGGTCGCCCTAGCCCGTTTGCGGAGTTGAGGGCACGAGGGTTCAACAGCTATCCCGAATACCAGGCGTGGCGGGAAGAAGAAGCGATGCATGCGCGTGTGGGCGGCGGCGCACTTGCACGCGGTGAAGTGCTGCGGGGCGGAGGCATCCTTCCACGCCTGCCCGCACCGGTGCTAACGAAGCTTGCTCTCGCGGGTCGCCTTTTCGGTCGCGTTGCACCTCCGGCGACGGCTGCCTGGGAGGCTTATTCTCTCTGGCGGATGCTCCCAGAAGTGGCTCCCCTTTACCGGTTACCGCCGCACACCCCCAATCCGCGCAATCCCTGGGAGTCGCACCGGCTGGGGTTCACGTCGCGGATCCCTGGCGCCTCGCCCGAGTGGTGGGCGAAGAAAGGGTGGGACGGCTAACCCCTGGGCAGCAAGCGCTTCAGATGGACATCGGGCGGAAGAAGCGCCGCCGCGTCAGGCGCGGCGAAGCGAACCATGTCGCGCAGATGCTCACGCGTCGCCTGCCAGGAGCGCAGTTCCGTCAGATCAAGGCGTGCGCCAAACTCCTTGTCGTTGGGGTCGGTATAGCGACGTGCAATCAAGTCCGCGGCGAAGCACAGAACGGCAAACACGCGCAACGCCGCACACGGATCGGTCGGGTTGAGGAGGAGTTGATCCAGCGCCGTGCGGGCGGTGCGATCAATCGGGGGGTGTTTTCGGGGTGGCGGTGTCGTGATAGGGGCCATGGGCTGTTTCTCCTTTTGGACTCGTTCTACCGCGTTTGTGAGGGATTGAAACGTGTGTCACTTTAATAAGGAGAGCGCCGAATCCGTGCAGAAGCCAGGGTCGATTCCCAATTCAAAGATCGACTGAATCACCACGCAGACGTTGTGCGCCAGCACCTTGCACAAGACCTCATTCTTCTGCGCGACCTCGCCCTTGGAACGTATCTTCTCACCGAACTTCGATTTGACCATCCAAAAGGTAGACTCCGAGTTTGACCGCTTGTGGTAGTGGGAGAGGAACACTTCCCGGTGGAACCCGTAGAAGTGGAACATCTTCTCCCACAGCACGGAGCCCTGGTTCTCTCCGTCGGCATCGATCTTGAAGGGGATGTAGGGAACCGCCCCGAAGCTCGCCGCGACCTCCAGGTTCGCCTTGCTGGAATACTGCTTGTCCGCCGACATCTCGTTGATCGTGAAGTGCTTCGCCGTCTGGCGCACGAGGGCGGGGAACTCCGGCGAGTCGTTACAGTTGCGGCCGGTGATCTTGACGGCGGTGACGATGTTCGTCTTCACCCCGCAGGTGAGATGACACTTCAGCCACTCGTGGAAGTCGATCTCGCGGCCATACTTCGCGGTGAACCAACGTCCGAAGGTGCTCGTGGAAAACCCTGAGCTATCTGTCGCGAACTCCGTCTCCACCGACTTCAAGGGGAGGCTGCTGCGCTCGATCATCGCCAGCAGGATCGCTTCCATCGCCGGCTCCTCCAGGTAGCCGAGCACGGAGTTGAAGTGCGGCAGCCGGTCGATGAACCCCTTATCGTGCGCTTCCGACAGGTCGGTGTGGAAACGTCGGCCGCTGAACGTGCTGTAAGTCTTGAAGACGACGCTGAATGTCATATCCCGCAGCGGCAGCTTGGGACGGCCGTAGGAGTAGCCCGGTTGCTGGACGCCCTGGCAAAGGTCGGCCAGCAGGACCTGAAAGAGCAGCTTCTCGTTCGTCTGCGCGGCGTTGTAGGCGGGCCAGTTCTGCGCGTAGGTCGGTCGCTTCGTCGGTTCCTCCTCCAACTCCGGGAACGGCGAGGGAAGTGAGGCGGTGCTGTTCTCCGTCCCATCCCCGTTTCCGGTCATCTCGTAGGCTTCCCGCTTCGCGACGAACTGCGCGGCGTAAATATGTTTGCACGGCTTCGCGGTCAGCTCGAAATCGGGGCACTCGCAGCGGGGTGCCTCTCCGAGTCGGACCTGATAGATGCCCCGGCCCGACATCGACGGCACGCGCCACGCCTCGCCGTGACGCTCGATCCGTCGCGTTGCCGCAATCTCCAGGCCCCGTTTCTCCCGCAAGTTCGTCGCCATCTCACACCGCCGATTCCGCACGCTAAAGCAGTTAACGATTGTTTGATATGACTACTAGTAATATATCACGAATCAGGCACGAATACCCCTTTTTCAGGCACGAAAGTTGACTATTTTTGACCTTTAGTCATATACTTCCGATATGGCAAGAGTGACCATCGAAGGGTTTCAGTGTGAGCGGTGCGGGCACCTCTGGGTCCCGAGGAACGCGGATCATGAGCCGCGCGTTTGCCCGAAGTGTCACTCGCCCTATTGGAACAAACCGAGGAAGGCTCTCAAAGCAGAAAACAGGGAATAAGGGTTCCACGCATGGTTGCCAAAGAGATTGCAGAGAAGCTTCAAGATACTCCCGAACAACAGACCGTTGTAGGTCCGCTGGTCGCTTATCTGCTTACTCTCGGTTGGCAAATGGAACAGACTGTCTTCGGGAAGGCGGAGTGGCGCGTTCCCAAAACCCCGTCCGAGGCAACCCGACGCGAAAAGCAACAGTCGTTTCAGGGTTTTCCCGTTGATATTGCCGTCTTTGATGACCCGAAGACTGTCGGAGACCCCCGGCACCTCCTCTTCATGGTGGAATGTAAGCAGCCCTCCGAAAACGCTGGTGTCACACAACTTGAAGCTTACTTCGTGGGGGAACCGCACGCGCCGTTGGGCATCTGGGCGAACGATGCAACCCCAAGTGCTCCCGCCGTCTTTCTCTATCGACGCGCCGATGGTCGCCTGTTGCTAAAGAAGCAAAAGGTTGCCGACTTGCCGAGACCGGGGGAACCAGTTCGTCCCGAAACACAGCGGCTCACGTTCAATGATCTGGTCGCTCCAACGGAGTTGATCCTCAAGAACACGATGGAGGACTTACTCGACAGGATCGTGATTGGGGACAGCAACGTAACGCGCCGAGAAGAGCAGTTAGATCAACTCTGCAACCTGCTGCTCTTGAAGCTGGAGAATGATAAGCAGGGGAAGTCAAACTCCAGTAAACCGGTCTTCTTTCGCCCGATGGAATCTGCGAATCGGACAGCCGAGGTGATCAAGGGGCGCTACAAGAACTTCGTTGAGCTTTACCCCGAAGTCTTTGTCACCGAACGAGACAGAACACTGCGCTTCACGGACGAAACGATTGCCGCGGTTGTCGAGGAACTGTCTGGGCTCAAGCTGATCGATCTCGGCGTCTCTACGATCTCGTTAGCGTTCCAGGTGCTTCGGAGTGCAGCCCTCAAGCAAGGAGAGGGACAATACTTCACCCCGCAAGCGGTGATCGAAGCGGGGGTTCGGCTCATGGAGATCGGTTACGAGGATATTATCCTGGACCCCGCGTGCGGGACGGGCGGGTTTCTGGTCGAGGCCATGATGGAGATGCAGCGCACGCACCTTACCATGTCGCCGCAGGAACTCTCCCGCTGGGCACAGACGCACATTTTTGGGATCGAGAAGGACGCCATCGGCGTGAAACTGACCAAAGCCGTGATGCAGATTGCTGGCGACGGCTCCGCGCATTGCGTTCGTGGGGACTCCATCCGCGTCCATAACTGGCCGCGCGACTTTCAGCACCTGACCCAGGCCACCTTCAGGAACGACCGGTTCACGGCGATCATCACCAATCCGCCTTTTGGCAAGAATCTGAAGGTGTCTGCCGAAGACAGTCGCCTGTCCCAGCTTGAAATCGCGAAGCGAGACACTGAAAGTTATTCGAGTCTGGAGATCGGTTTGCTCTTTTTGGAACGTGCTTATCAATGGCTGAAGAAAGGCGGAAGACTGGGGATCATCTTACCGGAGACGTATTTCTTCTCCCCCAACTATCGCTTCTTGTTTGAGTGGATGAAGCCGAGGTTTCGGCCGCTTGTCGTGACGAACGTCCCGATGGAGGCGTTCCAGGGGTTCTGTCGAGCCAAGACGAACTTCTACGTCTTCGAGAAGATCGGCTGACGGGAGAGAAGCTGTGATGGAAATTGTCTTCCTCAATCCCCGCACCTGTGGCATCTACAAGGACGGGGGCACCCGCTATAAGACCGATCCTGCCACGGGGCACCGCACAACAGAGGTCGATAACGAACTGATTGACCATGTGAATGTGTATCTTGCCGGCAAGCTTCCGGAAGGCGGTTCGCGGCTAGACTTGGAGGCGATCTTTGACCGTCAGGTGCTCGTCCCGACGTATTACGATGTGCGCTATAACGAGCGGATCAGCAAACTCTTGAAAAGCGAAAAGCTGGAGGGGGTTACGCTGGGCGAACTGGAAAGCCACGGATACCTTCGCATCCGGGGGGGGCACGGGAGCCCCGGCAACGATCAGCGCTCTGGGCATATCCCTTACGTCAAGGTATCCGACATCCGGGGACTGCGTATCAACATCAACCCCACCAACCTCGTGACGGAAAGCGTCGCGCGGCGCTACTGGCGAGGACCCTCCAGCGGACTTCAAGCTTGGGACTTGATGACTCCGAACCGGGCGAGTAGCAACATCGGGGAGTTCGCTGTCCTCCTTCCCGGCGAGGAGAAGGTGCTTCTCACGAAAGAAGTCTTTGTCATTCGGATGGTGAAGCAAGAACTCTTCGATTCGTTCTATCTCCTCTGGGCACTCTCCTTAAAAGCAGTCCGGGATCAATGGCGACGGATCGCGTTGATGCAGACGAACCGGGAGGACTGCGGCCAACGACACCGGGAGGTGGTCCTCCCGAAGCCCAAGGACAAGGAGTGGGCAGACTACACCTCGAAGGCGTTCCGTGACTACTTCACGACCCTGGCCGATGCCAAGGCGCGGTTCATCGAAGCGGTGATAGACAGCAAGTTCGAGCATGTGGCAAACGTGTCCTCCGTCATACCCATCGAGGATGAGGAGACCGATGGAGAAGAAGACACGGATGAACGCGAGGTGGACGGGACCGATGAGAGCGACGAGGATACCTAGCAGGCTTGGGTTAGTCGAACCGGGCCTTTCTCAAGATGAGCGCGAAGTCGTCGGCAGGTATCCGAGCGGCTGCTTGTCGCAGATTCAGGCCCCAGTTCTTCTTGTCTGTGATGAAGGCCAGTTCGGGAACGAGCGGCTTCAACGGCACTCCCTCTTTCCACACGCGAGGGGCTTCCAGGGGAAGCTGTTCATCGTAGCCGTCAAGCCCAAGTTTGCGCACGAGTGCTGCCTCTTCCGGGGTGTTGTCCGATACGGGACCGGCAATCACTGCATCTGCCAGGAAGTAACGTGCCCCTCGTCCGGCTGCATAGAAGAGAGCGCGGTCCCCTTTCTTATAGGCACGGCGGAAGGGCGTGTTCGCCGAGGCGAGCCAAACGCCGTTCTTCACGAGCGTCTGCACGATTTCCGGACTCTTTGTGTAGGGTTCCCACTCTACGAAGCTGGCGATGAAGATGTAGTGCTGGGGTCCCTCATTCTCGGCAGTGATGAATCTGGGCACTTCGACACTCCTACCCGATACGCTGTGTTCGCTGATTGCTCTCTGTCCTGTTTGCCGCACGCCCCATCTACACCTCCTCCGGAACCGTCGGTTAGAGCAGGAAGTGGAGGCGAGGATGAGGAAGCACCTGGTAGGAGATACACCGATGCGACACCGCCGCGCCGTCACCGTCTTTGCGGTCTTCGTCCTCACCTGTGCCGCCCCGCTGGCCGCGCAGGCACCGGGCGTGTTCCCGCCGCCGGGGAGTTGTCCTTCCGGGGAAGTCTACTTCTACCCGCCGATCACGGATGCGGCGGGACGCCCCCTGTTGACGCCGAAGCAGGGGATCATCAAACAGATTCGGGCGGCGACACGCCGTATCTGGGTCGAAGTCTACGAAATCACTGACACCAACATGGAGATTCCGAATGAGTTGATCGCTCGCGCTTCGGGGCCGAACCGGGTTCCTGACATTCAGGTTCTCCTCAACGCCTACGGCACGGTGAAGAACGAGAACCTGGACATGGCTCCCCTCTTCAAGAAGGCGGGGATCACGGTCTACCTGGACGAGGCACCCACGAACCCGCTGACGAGGAAGCGGGTTCACACCGAGGGACATAACAAGATTGCCCTGTTCGATGCCGACGGCGTTCTCACCGGCTCGATGAACTGGACGAACGGCAGCTTCGACAACGCCGAGAACCTCGTCTTCATCCGCGACCGCACGCTCGTTTCCTACTACGAGCGCAACTGGCAGGAGCACCTCCAGCACAGCACGCGCTACTGACGCGACGGGTTCTTGCCGGGGTCTACAAAAGAGAAGTTGGCGGCGGCCCGCGTTTCACGCCACAATAAACAAAAGTGATTCCGTTTCACCGGTAAGACAAACATGGCAGCGTCTGGCGGCTGGCAAGAAGACTTGAGCATTCTCGCCAATGTTTTGGAGGTGCTGGGGTTTATCGCAACGGTTTGGATCGCTGTGTCCGTAAGAAACCTCCGAAAGGACTATCGTTTTAGGGGAATGGTTCCCGGTCTCGCCGCAAGGCTGGAGGAGCGGCTAGAGCGACTAACCGAGTGTCTGGGGCAGTTTCATGACCCCGGCGTGGCTAAAAGTATTGGCAAGGAATTGGCCCTCTGCGAAGCGACACTCGGAGCCCTTTCGGGATACCTTGGCAAGCGACGGAATGAGGACGCGCAGCAGGTGCTGATCCTCGTGAGAAACTACGAGAAAGGGTCCCGAACCGAGGACGAACTACGACGGATTTACAACCGGATGCACAAGGTAAACCAGCAAGTCCAGGATGTTTTGGAGGCGCTCCGCTGGGGGGAAAAGTGAGTTACTCTTTCTTGGACCGCGATCCTCTTGATATAGTGCTTGAATTGATTGAGCAGACACAGAAGGGCGTCCTGCGATGGTCAAGGGCGTCGGCATCTTTGCCACAAGAACTTGAAAGCGAATACCGGCGACTGATGGAAGCCTGGCTTCAAAGAGAAGGCTATAGCCGACGTGGCCCAGGCGAGCCTCTGGGCGTCCTCTACGGGGCTGCCCGTCTGGACGGATTCGCGGTATTCTATCAAGGATGGAAACTGTGGCTGTATCTCGATCCGGTATATGGGCGGCACCAAGAAACCATGATCCCGCGCACGGCGTGGCCGCCCCCGTTCCGAAGGATCGCGCGGTTGGACATTGACGATGAAGAGGATAGGTCTTATGGTTCGCTGCCCCCCTCTGCGGCGCTAGACGATTTGTGGCGCTCCGTAGTTCGTCAACACCAACGAGAACAACGCACTGCTCCGTAAAGCTGGGACGAAGAAGGGAAGATGTCTCACGGATTGTGTTAACCACCGACTTTTTGTGCAGCCGTCTCCCTACGCCTGACTTTTTGTGCAACCGCCCGATTCAGGCACGCTGCAGGCACTTTTTGTGCAAAGCCACCTCTACCAGGCCGCGCGCCGGGCTGCGGTGGTGGCGCGGGAGAACTTGAACCGGCTGACACTTGGCAAATCGGGAGACGGTCTCTTGCGCCTCACGGCGACAGCGGGCGAGCTGGGGACAGCCCGCGAAGAGGTGGAGGTCGAGACGACCGGCGATCCGGCCGGCGAGCCGCGGTCAGTCACCCTGAACGTCGCCTATCTGTTGGACGCGCTAAAAGCCGTCGAGACGGAGAAGGTCGCGTTGGAACTCACCGAGCCCAAGCAGCCGGTCGTGGTACGGCCCGTGGGGGACGATGGACACCAGACGATCGTGATGCCTCTGAATGCGTAGAAGACAAGCGCATGGCAGAGAAGGAAAGGGAGATGGCCGTGAACATGACAGGGATGGAGAGTCACCGCTAGGCTTTGGGCGATAGCGGGTGCTCCTCGCGGAGTGCCTTCGCCCCCTACATTTGAACCCGGACTTGAGAATCAGTTCGACAGACGGGAGGCTGATTCCTCCCGAAAGATTGTCTCAAAAATGAAAGGAATGGGCATTCCTCCCCCCGCTAAAGCAGCGGGTTTCCTGCCCATAAAAGCGATGAGCGATCCGGCGATGGAAGCGGCCTCCTGCCCGCACCAGTTCGTGTTCCTGCGACAGGAGAAGCGGAATATCGGCTATGATCGCAACCCGCGCTACCTGTATGAGGACGTGTTCTTCTGTGAACACTGCCTTCAGTACCAACGCGTCAAGATCAAGGAAACCGAGTTGCGTCGCGATTCGTTTGGTGAAGTGGTCGTTGGATGAGATTGCAATTCGCCACAGGGACGGCCGGCAGCCAGGTGATGGCGTGCGGTGCGTGCGGGCGATGGTGCTTTCGGTCGTGGGCAGCGGTGTTCCTCTTCGGGCAGCGAGGAACCTGTGTGTGGTGTTCTGCCCCCGTGCTGCCCGTGTTGGAAGAGACCTCAAGAGAAGGAGACGGTGACGAGATGGTACGTGCGAAGTTCAAGGTAACAAAGTTGGAGCAAACGATGGGCACCCGTCGTCTGCGGGACGAAGAGGGCAGCCCCGTGAAGGACGAACAGGGACGCGACCGCTGGGTTCCCGCGGAGATGTGGACCGTCCACCTGGCGCCGGTCTACGGCAACAGCGATCCGAACCACGAAAACACGAAGTTCTGGGAAGCGAGCCCGGTGGGAAGCATTCAACTGGGCACGGTGAACGCTGCTGCTGTCGCACAGTTCACCCTGGAGGCGGAGTTCTTCGTAGACTTCACGGAAGCGGAAAAGTAGGCGTCCGGTTGTTTTTCCTTCTGCCGTGCAGAGTATCCGGCAGAAGGAGAAACAACGAATGGCAAAGCGAAAACGAACACTGACGGTTACGGAGGCACCCGCCCCGACGAACGGCGCGGGACCAGAGACGCGAGAGGACGTGCAGCTCTTCCCGCGGGCGGCGGATGGGGCCAGCGTAGAGCTGCGGGAGACGCCGGCCGTGCTGCAGGAACGGCTGGAGGCGCTGCGGGACGAGGACGCCGCACTGGCGGCGCAGGAGGCGGCGATCCCCGCGCGCCGGGCGGCGATCCTTGTGGAACAGGATTCCATGGTTCTGGGGTTCTTGATGGGACTGGGAGTGGACCTTACGACGACACACGCTGCGTTTGACGTCGCCGCGGGAACCTACCAGCTTTCCCTGCGCGCCTCGGAGGAGGACAGAGGATGAGAGACACGGCGTCAGAAGAGCTGGAGGAGGGGATCCGGCTGAAGCAGTCCCTGTGTGACCCACGCACTTACGGCGCGGCAGCAGACGGCCTCACCGATGACACGCAGGCGGTCAAGGACGCACTCTACGCGGCGTGGCGGCTGTCAGGGATTCCCGGATGTCTGCCGCCGGGGGTCTACCTCGTACGCGACACTCTGATCCCGGAGCTATACCCTATCGGCGTTCAACACCGCCTGGAGGAGACACTGTGAGAGTGGGCGACAGGGTGTGCGCCAGAAAGTCGTTCGTCTGCGCGAAGACCTATCAGTCCTACGCGCCGGGGGAGGAGTTCACCCTGCCCCCGCACGGGAAGGAGTGGCCGCGGATCGGCCTCGTCGAGCCCGTCCCCGAGGAGAAGAAGCCGGGGCTGTTGGCCGCGTTCCTGGGACGGGGCAGGGGAGACCAGGAGACAGGGAGACCAGGAGACAAGGAGACACCGGACGGACCGGACGAAGCGGAAGTTACGCCACCGCCTTTCGTTGCGCCGGGGGCGGGGATAGACATGAAGGATTTCGGCGCGATCGGCGATGGCGGGGGCCTCCGAGACGATACGCCGGCAGTTGACGCGGCCATCCAGGCAGCAGACGCGCTGGAGGAGGACACGGCGCGGGTGCAGTCCTACTTGCGGGAAATGGGCGGCGATCTGTCAGACGCGGACGTGGCATCGATTTTGAAGGAGGAGTTCCGTGTGCAGTCGACGGACGAACCCAAAGCGCCGGTCGGTGTCGCGCTGCCGAGGCGACCGGGGAGGCCGAGGAAGCGGTGAGCGCCTCCGGATGGATCGGTGTTGACGTTGGAAACGGAGCGAGAGCGCACCTGTCGAAAGAGCCAGTGTTCCGCCCCAGACAAAAAGGAGGAGTTGGTGTCGCCGGGAACGAACGTATTGGTACGTAGGAAATGCCTCCGCGCTGCGCAAACAGCCGGAGGCGTGGACAACACTTGCGAGAGGAGTGTCGTCATGGGCAGGCATTCGCCAGACAACCCCGTTCTTCCTCTTTTTTGTAAGTACGGCTGCGGTCAACTCGGCGTACACGTCTTCCGCAACGGAACGCTGTGTTGTTGCAGCCGCTTTGAGTGGTGTCCTGCGTACCGTCAGCGAATGTCGGAACGCACCCAAGGAGAGGGTAATCCCTTCTACGGAAAGCGCCATTCAGAGCTCACGAAAGCTGGTTTTAGCGAAACGAGACAGGGGCCACGGAACTCATTCTACGGCAGACAGCACACGGAACGGAGCAAGAGGCTGGTCTCCAAAGCGCGGGTTGGACAGCACGCAGGTTCCAAGAACCCTATCTTCGGCAAGCCTCGGCCTGAAGACGTGAGACGGAAGATATCTGAAACGCGTGTTCAGAAAGGCATCGCAAAGGGCCAGAGAAACCCTAATTGGCGCCACGGCAATACCAAGCCGCGAAAGGCTGAGATGTCCACCACGCGCTACAAAGCGTGGCGTCAGCAGGTCTTAGTGCGGGACGACTACATGTGCGTGCTATGCGGTCAACGAGGATGCGCGCTGAACGCAGACCACATCAAGCCGTGGGCTTACTTCCCTGACTTGCGTTACGATGTTACGAACGGACGCACACTCTGCGTCCCGTGCCACAGGACCACTTTGAAGGAGGTGTTTCGATGGCGGGATACATTGCGGTAGACCTCGATGGCACACTGGCGCACTATGACGGGTGGAAGGACGGCGAGATCGGCCCGCCGGTCCCGCAAATGCTGGCGCGCGTGCAGGCGTGGCTGGAAAGCGGCGTCGAAGTGCGGATCTTCACGGCGCGAGTGGCCGTGTGCGACACCTACTCGGAAGTGTCGGGCGAAAGCGCGACGGAAAGCTTTGCTGCGGAACAACGGGCAAAGATTGAAGCGTGGTGTGAGGAGCACGTCGGACGGGCGCTGCCCGTGACAGCACAAAAAGACTTCGCCTGTATCGAGTTGTACGATGATCGCGCCGTGGCCGTAGAACCCAACACGGGACGGACCTTCCGCTTTGAACGGTAAGAGAATGGACACGACCAAGCTAACGCTGGCCGAACAGGCGACGAATTACGAGACGCTGCAGCACATCGAACGGGTGCGGGCGCTGTTGAACCTCGTCGTACGAGAACTACTCTACCGGGGGGAGGATCACGACCAGAGCAAACTCCTGCCCCCGGAGGTCGCGCTGTTCACGGAGTTCACGCCGAAGCTGGCCTCCTGCGAGTATGGCAGCGCGGAGTATCAGGGATACCTGGAGGTGCTGAAACCGGCACTGGCTCACCATTATGCGAAGAACCGGCACCACCCGGAGCACTACGCCGCAGGGGTTTCGGGAATGTCGCTCATCGACGTGGTGGAGATGGTGTGCGATTGGCAGGCGGCGGGGGAACGGCACCCGGGAGGCGATCTGCGGAAGAGTATCGAGATCAACACAGAGCGGTTCGACCTCTCACCGCAGTTGAAGCAGATCCTGCTGAACACGGCCGACTTTCTGAAGGGGACGGAGTGAGAGACTGGCAGGCGATCGCCGACCGGCGCCGGCCGAAACTGCCGATCCTGGGCGGTCGGAAGCGCGGGCGAAGGTATCGGGAGACGGAATCGGGAGACGGAGACGAAACGCGGTGAACAGGCGCGACCAGTTGATCCACGAGAACCGGGCACTGGCCCGGTTCGTGGTCGCGCGCTTCCTGCGCCGGGTGACGCTGCCGACGAGTTTCGGGTATGACGAAGAGGACCTCTTGGGCGAGGCGTATCTCGCGCTGTGTCGCGCCGCGGACCGATGGGAGCCGGACCGGGGCGCGTTTTCGACGTATGCGGCGACCGTGATGCACCACGCACTCTTGAACGTGTGTGAGAAGATGTTCCGGGGGAGTGTCCCGGAGGTGCTGTCGCTGGACGCCTCAGCCGAAGAAGACGGAGAATCGTTCATCCACCGGATGCCGGACCCCACGCCGGGACCGGAGGAGAAAGCGGTGCGGCAGGAGACGGTGCGTGCGGTGCGGCGCGCGGTGTCGCGCCTGCTGCCGGCGGACCGGGGGGTGCTGGAGGCGCGTCTTGCTGGAACGGCGGCGTCCGATCTGGCGCGGGAGAGGGGGTGCAGCCGGCAGCGCATCGACCAGGTGTATCAGCGGGGCGTGCGACGGCTCAAGAGAGAGTTGGAGGGTGTGAGGTAACCTATCCCACCGCTAAAGCGTGTGGGCATTGAGCCCGCGCGATGAGATTTGCCATTCCAAAAGCGATGGCGTCGTCGGCCGGGTTACGCTTCTGACCAGGAAGTCGGATTGGCTACCGAGCGACCCCCCGACGATGGGCGGCAGTAGGTCCATCGGCCCGCCGAAGAACTTTCACTCTCACAATCGCCACAACCCAGAGCCGGGGCTCCGTTACCGGAGTGCCTACGGGGATAAGCAGCGAGCCGGGGCAAGATCAGGTTCGGCACGCGGAGGACTGTTTCCTCCCTGCCTTTTGGCGCAAAAACGAAAGGAACGGGCATTATGACGGCGGAAGAGATCGAACAGGCAGAACGGATGGCGCGGTTGCGCTACCTGCAGGCAGACACGGCGCGGCTCCTGATGGAAGTGACAGGGAAACTCCTCGTTCCTTCGGAAGCGCTGCAGTTGGCGGGGTTCAGCGCGGTGGAACTGCGTCGGGCAGAGAGTAATTCCAAGCGCTTGAAGGAGAAGGCGTTGGGGGAGGCGTAGGTCGCGCGGAGAATCAGGGGCGGAACTGACTACAGCGTATCCTTTCTGATTGGCGCCGTTCGGGCAACCGGGCGGCGCTTTTTTCGTCACAGGGCGTCCAGAGACAGGAGTTGCTGGCCGGGGCGCGAGGCGGCGGGTTCCTTATTATGTGTGCGCTTCCTGCTTTCGGCGTACCTGGTCGCGGTTGCTGCAGGTCGGGCTGCAGTAGCGACGCTTCTTGGCCCGCTGCGCCGTAAAGTCCTTTCCGCAGGTAAGACATTTGACGGTGACACGCGACTCGGGACTGTGAGAGGTCCAGTACTTCTGTGCCCGCACAGCGCGTATCCCAGCGGCTGTGCGGGCTATCGCGTCCGCAGGCATCTTTCGGCCGACGTTAAACTTGTGCGCGCAGTCCGTAGAGCAGAAGCGGTTCGGCATGTGCCGTGGCTTGTAGAAAACAGCGCCGCACTGTTCGCACTTCCGTTCGGTGCAGGCATTGATGTGCTTTGAAATGCTGCCGTGCTTGCCGGATGCGATCATGTTCCGCCAGGCAGCGCGCTGAGCCTCGGAAGGCCCCACATCAGGATAGGCGGCATAGGCGGCTCGGAGAGCGGCGCCGGCGCGGCGGGGGTCGCATCGTGCGGCGAGCAGCGCATTTCCTCCCTGGATAAGGCCGCGTTCTCTTTGGCCGGCAATCACGGCCCCGCTGTGGAGACGGGAACCTCTCGGGAGACCGTAGAACTGCTGCCGCTCCAGGAGCGTCATTTTCTTGCGGACGGCGAGCCCGTGCGCCCATCGCATGTGCGTGCCGATCTGCGACATCTCCTTCCCGCAGATCATACACTGGACGACACTCTCCGTCACGGTAACGAGTGGAAGCCCGGCGTCCCGAAGAGCCTGCGCCTTTTCGTTGCCATAGTCGATGCGGCATTTCCGACCGCAAAACTCTTCGTCCTGGTGGTAACCGGGCGGCTTCAGTACGAACTGCCGGCCACACTTCGGGCATGTCCGCGTACGCGAAGCGATGTCTCCCTTCCGCGTCTGATCGTAGCAGGCGCGGGAGCAGTACTGGCGATCAGCGCGAACACGGGTAATGCCGCACCCGAGACATTGGCGTAACTGGCTCATAGAGCAACTCCTACTCTGCACCATCGTCCTCTCCCTCCTATTGTCGGTTCGACCGCGTATCCCGCTTCTCCTCGCACGCGGAGAATCCTCACGGGGAGACACCTTGTCGCGTTCGTCTCCCAGCGAGGAGGCGAGCCGTGGCGAACCAACTGTATCTTCCCTTCGAGCAACCGGCCTTAACGGGCGTCCCAACGGCGATGTATCGCCACCTGTGGATGTTCGCGAACCCCCAGCACCTCGTCACCCTCCACCCATTCACGATCACCAATGTCAACGTGACGCCAACCATTGCGGCGGTCGGAGGCCGTCCGGCGTTGCAGTTAGCGGGGGCCGGCGCGGCGACGGACGGCAGCAACTTCTGTTACGGGACGGCCGCGCACCGCTTCGTCGCCAGTAAGCAGACAAGGTTTGTGTTTAGCTGGAGAGCAGCCGACGCTACGAATCACGCCTTCGCCGCGGGACTTTCGGTCGTGACCACCTCCCTGACGGCGGACATGGACTCCGGCGGGACGCTGCCGACCAACTACCTGGTCATCAACAAGATCGCTGGTAGCACCGTGGTCAGACTGCGCGCCCGCAAGGCTTCGGGCACGGAAGAATCAGTCGCCCTGAACTTCACCCCGGCGAACGATACCTGGTACGATTTCGACGTGCTGGTGGATCCCTCATCAACCAGCGGGGCTGGTCGGGTGCAAATCTACCTCCGCACGGCGCTGGGTAACCCGGCGACCGTGCTGGACACGACACTAGGATCGCAACTGCCTGACACCGTGAGTTTAAGTCTCGCGCTGGGAATGCGCGAGGGCGACACGGGCGTCGATTCGACAGTTTTCGGGCATATTGGCGTCGAGCAAGCCTACTAGCCTTCCTCACCGCGCCCACCCCCGCGGCCCCGGTTTGACCGAACCGGGGCGCAAAAGAACGCCCGTCACGATGCATCGTAACGGGCGTTCTTTATTCCGGTTACGACGGGGGTCGCACCCGTCAACTGTGTTGATGAGAGGGTTTACCCCGCGGTACCTTTCGGGGTCTCACAATCCATCCAACCCACAAGGTAGACTGCATTCCAGACTCTTCACCGGAACGGCCCCAGTGTAGCATGCCCCCGAACCGCGTGTCAACCCCCTCTTCCTCCCGCCCGCCCGCCCCCGCGGCCCCGGCTTGACCGAGCCGGGGCCGCCTGCGTATCTCTCCCCTCCCCACGCGCGGAGAATCCCGCTTGAGGCTACCGGTACCTCGCCAACGTTTTTGGAGGAGAACCCGTGTACTACGATCCCATGGACGATCCGATCATCTACATGGCTGTGAAGACGGCGGTCTTTGACGCGCTGGACGAACTCGGCCTCCTCGACGGGCTGAAGCGGAGACGGCAATGGAGTGCCACGAGTAAGACGCCTGCGGGAGGCGACCCCGAAACGATGGGCGGGTCCCCGGGCATGACGACCGGCTACGGCGCGTCGTTATCCGGGGCGCCGGGCGGGATGATGGGCGGGGGCGCGCTGTTCGGGCAAATGAACGCGCGGGGACACGCCTGGGGGCCGTTCGATCCGTCGATGGGCGGGAACTGGGGCGCGATGCACCCCATGGCGGGGCTGCCGCCCGCGACGTATGACACCCCGTTCGGACACATCGACACGGGAATGGGGGGCGGCTGGGCGGGGACGGGGATCCCCGCGCCGTTCCCACGGGAGCCCGGCGGCGGTTGGGCGGGCGGGGGCTGGGGACCGCCGCCGGGGCGACCGCGGCGGCGGATGCGCGGTCCCTGGCGCTCCGGCTTTTCCGGCGGTGGCTGGGGTGGGGATGGCGGCTGGCGCTAGGAGACGTGCAAATGCTGAAAGCGTTCTGGTTGTTCTTGAAGGCGTTGGGGGAGGAGCGGCTCGCGAAAGAGCTGGCGCGCGTGTTGTCGCGGATGACGGACACCTCGTTTGCGGCCCTGACACGGCGTCTCGTGACGGCGGGCGCGGCGGGGACGGCGAACCGCCGCGTGGACGTGGCGAAGGAGATCGCGGCCGTGTTCTTCTCGATCAAGCCGTAAGGAGGGGGAGATGCGCCTCTGGGATGCCGTGGCGGAAGGATGGGCGGCAGCCGCGAAAGCGGACAGCAACACCGCGACCGCGCCGCTCTTCAGTGATCTCCCGAAGACCACAGCGGACAACGGTGCGCCGCCGCCGGTCGATCTTTCGACGCTGGAGGACTTCGTCTGGAACGACTGGATTGGCGGCGGGCAGGGCGGCTGGCTCCCGAACCCGGAAAAGTTCGGCCAGTATTCGATCCCTGAGTCGTCCATGCCCCCGGAGATGGACACGCCGACACTGGACTTCCTCTACGGCCCCGGCTGGCGCAACCCCCCGGCACAGCCGTTCGACGGCCCCTTCGCGACGCCTGAGCAGATGTTTGGACCCCTGCCCTCACCTGCCCCTACGCCTGCGCCGGGCCCACTACCAGGCCCGACACCGACGCCTACGCCGACGCCTGCGCCGACGCCTACTCCCACGCCAGGCCCGACACCGACGCCGTCGCCCCCCCCCGCACCCC
>ERZ1292644.546-Hain-H14-01um-R2-546-length-24902-cov-5_pt1 | contig 24902 bp, 45 predicted proteins | sample MGYA00564402_ERZ1292644 | MGnify/ENA primary metagenome ERZ1292644 (study PRJEB36523, sample SAMEA6512644) | groundwater metagenome | collected 2019-01-09 | study: AquaDiva: Metagenomics assemblies of 32 groundwater samples
GGGAATGCCTGGGTTTCTGGGAATGCCTGGGTTTTTGGGGAGGCCATGGTTTCTGGGAATGCCCATGTTTCTGGGAATGCCCATGTTTATGGGAATGCCTGGGTTTTTGGGAATGCCAGGGTTTATGGGAATGCCTGGGTTTATGGGAATGCCCAGGTTTCTGGGAATGCCAGGGTTTCTGAGTATAACTAGAAGAGTGGAGGTAAAAATATGCCAATAACTGAAATCGCAGTCACAAAGTTCTCTCAACGATTATTGATTCCTGAAGTTACTCACTACAAGGGTTTTATATTAAGTAGATGGGAATCCGGAGAGTATTGCATCCGTCCAGCAGAAGCTGATACCAAAGAACTCAAACTTATTCTGAGAAAAGCTGCTAAGGAATGTGATGCCAGAATAGTCTTTTCTCATCATTTCCAGAATGAAGTCGCGGAAGAAAACCGAGTATTATGTATGCACATTTACACTCAAGATCTTTCAGACGTCAAAACAGTAATAGACACCTTTTGGACTATGTGCCAAAGTGCACATGGATGACAAATCTGGCGTTTATTCTTGAGAGGATGTAGATTACTATGAAATTACTAAGTGTTGATTGGGACTTTTTCTTTCCTATACCTGAAAGGCAAGACATCCAGTTATATGATTGGGGGCATAGAGAAGGGGTGGCTTTTATGCTGGAGGGAATTTGGGAAATCAGAGCCGCTGCATTTTTTATGTCTGGAAAATCTTTACCCATGACCGATGGGCATGAGTTGAAGTTCTGGGATAGGTTCTCATTTTCAGAGGATGCTATTCTGACCTATGCTGATTCTCATTCCCAGATTTATAATCCGAAAGTAATAAAAGGTATAACCGAAATTGATAACTACGATGCCCACCACGATTCCTACCAAACACCAAAAGATGTAGTAAAAAGAGGTATTGTGGATTGTAGCAGTTGGGCAACGTATGCTTGTATGCAAGGAATAAAAGTTACCACTTTCTATCCAAAATGGGGTAGTTATTTACCAGAAACAACAAAACCAAAAGTTAATCAAGTTATACATATTGATAGACAAAAACCAGTTAAGCAGATATATGACCGGATATTTGTTTGCCGGTCTGGTGCTTGGACGCCAACATGGATAGAAGACAAGTTCTGGGATTTTATTGATAGATGCCCTGCCAGAAGAAAAGTCCAGATTGCTATGAGCAAACGCCAATATAACCAAAAAGAAGTAGATACTTATCTGGAACAGAATAAAAAATTACTTGAATCGCTCAAGAATAAATTAGCCCCGATTGGCAAAAATTGCTATTAGGGATATAGCTGCAAAACAAGCTGAAAAAGAAATGAAGGAAAATGACAGATGATTGCAAATATAAGGAGGCAAAAATGCCAACTGAACCCAAAATCGGGCAAGTTTTCATCGGTCTGAATTCTGATATGCGGATTGTAGCAGCCGTTTTTTGGGATGGTAGCCAATCCGCTAAAAATGACATAGGGGAATTTGTAACACACGGCTATGAAATCCAGTGCGTTGACGCCCCGGTTACACTATTGGCTATATGGTCTCCCATTCCCCTGAAGGGAGAGCATCTACCGCAGCCCCCATCGGCGGAGCTGCAAACAGCCAGATTTGCTATAGATAGGGCGGACGGTAGATTTAAGGAGTCTGGCAATTCCCGGCAATTCTGGGCCGAGGTAACATTGGCCCTGGAGGAGTTCGAGGAGGCGGTAACGGAGCGACAGCGAGTCGACGAGGAGAATCCCAATATACTGCACGGGGCAGAGTTAGAGAGGGCGGTTGCTGAAAGGAGTAATAGCCTATGAAAATAGTATCTGGTATTTCACGCTGGACAAATGCCTCCAGGGGAAATGCCATACATATAGATGATGGGCACGGACGCCCCCTATGCGGCGAGCAACGGAAGGTTTTTTCTTGGGTGCAGGACGAGGGCGAACCCACGTGCCGGGCGTGTAAAAAAATCAAGAAACTTGACGATTAACAACCGAATCCGGGCGCAGCCGTGAGACAGCCAGGGGCACGCTCTCCGGCCCTGGTGAGGGCGAACTCGAAACACAATCCAGGGTTTGTGGTCGAGGACAGCCGGTGGGAACAATACCGCCGGGGTAACTCATGGCGGTGTCCAGCAGGTGGCGCACACCACTTCGTGGCAGAAGATGTTTATGAGGTTTTTGTTTTTTCCTGTCAAAAGTGCGGGAAAGTAATTATACAGGAAGTATCAAAGTGATTTATGGAGTCAAACCAGGACTCTATAAGTGTCAATATAATATTGATTATATTTAATAGGTGGTAGAGGTATTGACATTATTATATAAGTGTGTTATATTAAATATGTGATAAGAGACCGACAATGAATAGTTCCCGACCCGGAATAAGCCGGGCGGGATAGAAGAATGAAATGATAAGGTACTCAATATCGAAGGGGCTTCTTCCGAAACTTGGCACTAACGCCCTAAAACTCATTGAACTCAGAAAGGAGAATCCATGCCTGCCTACATCCGTTCTCTCTCGAAAACTAGGTTTAAGTAGAGAACGAGGTCGGCAGATATTAAAACAAGCGGGCTTACTGACTACCACTGTGAAGTACCATAGATCTCATTACTGCAAATATTGTGGAAAACTAATTACTCTTGTTAAAAGCGGAAAGAAAGGTAGTTATTATCCTAAGTTTTGCCCTGGCTCTGACCACAGAGTAAAATACAATCAAGACCACAGCAGTAAAGTGGAAATCGAGTGCGCTAACTGTGGTAAACACACTCTAAAACTACAGGCATCAGTTTTAAAGTCTGGTGTTGATTTCTGCTCTAACAAATGCAAAGAAGATTATCCAAAAAAGTATCCGTATAAAGGGCAAATTAATTTCCTGGTTGAGACTCACTGTTACATATGTGGTAAGGAGTTAATACGAAGAAGATTGGTGATTGAATATCATGCCAAGAGTAAGTGCCAGGGATGCAGCAACTTACCTCCCATAAGAAAAACTAAGGTAAGTGTGCCTTGCGAGATATGTGGCAAAATCCTCATAAGGAGACCAACTGTAAAAACTCCAGTTTGTGCCGGTAAATGCTGGGGAACTTTAATGAAAAGGTTGAGGAATGGATAAACTCTTCACCGAATACCTAGATTATATCAAGACACGCAAATCCGCTAATACTGTGGTTGCCTATTCCACAGACCTCACTCAGTTCGCGAGGTTTATATCCGAGACGCCTATTCCTGAAGTCACTCATCTACAGGTGAATAGGTTTATTATGTCAATCGGTCACCTGAAAAAATCCTCTCTTTCCAGGAAACTCCATTGCCTAAACTCCTTCTTTAAATACTTAAAGCGTAATGGGTTCGTAACTAATAATCCTTGTGCTGATATTGAAGGGTTCCGAGTACGGCGTAAAATACCAGATGTTTTGTCTCCAAATGAAATCCAGGCATTAAGAAATTCGGTATCAGATAATACTCTAGCAATGTTGGAGTTCTTTGTAATGACAGGGGTTAGATTATCTGAACTCACAAAATTAGATTGGAATAAAATTGACTTGGAAAAACGAGAAGCCAAGGTCACTGGCAAAGGGAGTAAGGAAAGAGTGGTGTTATTTTCTGAACGAGTTTCCCTATTGATTGGCACCCAGAAAACAGGACCAGTATTTTTGGATGATAAAAAGCGGTGGACTTTTAATCGAATACACTACATATTCCGCAAGTTGGACAAAATCGTGGGTAGGCATATCTATCCTCACCTCTTGAGGCACACTTTTGCCACATATGCCCTAGAATATGGTATGAGCCTCACTGAGGTCCAGACTCTTCTCGGTCACGAAAACATTGCCACCACATCTATCTATGTTCACCCGACACAGAGAATTAAGGAAAACTACGATAAGGCCGTGAGGGGAATTTGAAATTGTTAGTTTAGACAGTTGACATTATTATATAATAATGTTATAATGATAATTGAAAGGGGGAGATATGAAAATATTGATTTCCGGAACAATAGCCTATGGGAATTTAATAGAGGAGGATAAAAATGCCAGCTAATGTGGAAACCATGTTCTATACCGGTGAAACTCCATGGCACAGATTGGGTAAAAAGGTCGAACACTCTTTAACCGCCGAAGAGGCTATCACCGAATCTGGTCTTGACTGGCCAGTCGACGAGGCCCAGGTATTTATCAACTCTCAACCAAGAGACGAATATAAAGCCCTGGTGCGCTCAGACAATGGCTTTGTTCTGAATGTGGTAAACAAGACCTACAAACCTGTCCAAAACCGAGATGCCTTTAAGTTCTTTGACGAAGTGACCACTGTTGGCTCCGCAAAATACCACACAGCCGGTTCTCTAAACCAGGGTCGACAAATCTGGTTGCTCGCCAAACTTCCAGGTGAGTTGGTTATAACTAAAGAGGATGTGGTGGAGAAGTTTGTGTTACTGGCAAACGGGCATGATGGTTACCACGCTTTGACAATGCAATGGACTCCTATCAGAGTAGTCTGCCAAAACACGTTAAACATTGCATTAGCGGATTCTGCTGTCAGATTTTACGCCAGACACACACAGAATGCACTCCAGAAAGCCGGTGCAGCTCGGGACATTCTAGGAATTGCCAACAGGTTCTACACCGAGTTCCTGGAGAAGTGCCAGCAAATGGTCAAAGTTCCGGCTTTGCCTGCTCCTAATTTATCCAGGCTTATATCCAATATTGTGGGTATAGAAGAAGGAATCACGGTTGAAGAATCCCACAAGTTCAGGAAAGAGGCCTATAACAAGATAATGGATTTGGTTGAGACTGGTAAAGGCCAGACGCCAGACATCCGGGGGACTGACTGGGGGGTCTTCAATGCGGTTGCAGAGTGGGCAGATTTTTATATGCCTGTAAGGTCAAAGAGAGAGGGAGCCAGGAGTGAATCCATTCTGTTCGGAAGAGGTGCCGATATAAAACGAGAGGCCTGGGATAAGATAACGGCAAATAGAACCGGAATGTAAGTTCCTAACCCAGGATACATAGAAATCCCCGCCAGAATCAAAATCTGACAGGGATTTCTGCTTTGTCTATAGTATTCTATCACTTGCTACTGGAACCAAGATATTTTTCATACAAAGATTTTCACATTGCCATAATCTCGCTGAATTTTCTGGATTTCACTAAAAGAAAATGGGTGTTTGTGGTTGGGATGCACCCATGTTACTATATCCAAAGGATTTGGCAAAACTAAAACGACATTATCAGCAACTCTGGAGAACTCGTTCAAAGAAAATTGCCAATTATCCAGGTGTTCAAGAACATGACTAGCAAAGGTCACATCGAATTGCTTGTGCTCAAATGGTAATTTATTATTCAGGTCAAATACTAGAAGGTTAGCCACTCCAGTTTGTATGTCCACATTCATTGAAACTTTTGTATCATTGGATAATGGTGTTATAAAAATCTTGTCTAAACCACTTGCTCCATCTCCAACAGCACCCAGATTTACTATGCCTTTATCTTTAACTAGAGACTTAGCATATTCAAAGGCCCTTAATCTCTGGGTATATTGGTAAATAGTCATCACACTCATATAAAGAAGGAAGTATTTTAATCCTTTATCCATTTAACCGGCCAACGGTTTCTGGATTGTTATTAACCCAGACCAAAATCTATTTATACAATAAGCATGGCGCATTTGTTGAGCTTCAGTCATTTTATTAAAAATAGGAACTAAGTCCTTATACATCCTAGCAACCATTGGCCTCTCAATATCTCCATAGAGTGGATTTAATGGTTTGAAAAAGACAAGATCCGCATCCAAAAGAAATTTATCTATTAGCCCTGAGGATTGAGAATTAAATAGGATTATCAACTTCCGTTTGTGTCTCACAACAGGTATTAATCTTTCCAAAGCCTGAATATAGGCATCCTTGTAATCCTTTTGTGAAGCATAAACTGTAGCATCTTCCATTATCAAAGTGGAATATGGCGGTGGTTTCTCAGTTATTTCCTCTAATTTTATCTCCCTTATCCATCCAGGAGGTTGCTGTTCTGGTGATACACAATAAGTTGGTCGGCCTACCACTTCAGCTATTCTGTGTGAGAGAATAGTCTTACCTGTTTCCCTGGCACCAAGAATGGTAACTATAGCTCCCTGTTTTTGTTTCAATCTAGCAATAGGAGGAATATCTGCTACTTCAGGAATGCCATTGCCAGGTTCTTTTGGCTGTTCTTGCCCTTGATTCAAATGGGACACAAGCAAGTTTAGACCCAATGCGATAAGTGGATTCATTTTACCCATGCGTATTCCTATAATACTTACCTATCTCAAGCCAATTTGGATAATCAAATCCTTCAGTAAGGTCTGGAACCTATTTAGAAATCCAAGCTTTTCTAGTTTTTCTATCTGCTATTCCTAAATAAGCAACATTTGCTCCAAGATCTGTTAGAGTTTCCATATCTGGTCCACTTAATGACCAATCACCAGCATAAGTACGACCAGAATTTTTACCAAATGTTGGATGGACATGAAAAAAAGAAATACCTTTTACACCAATATCGACTCCTATTTCGTCACCATAAACAATTCTCCCATGTCGTCCGCTTGAATAAATATCAAAACCACTCTCTTTATTATGTTTATACGACCACAAAACACATTTTACCATTTTCCCAACATACTTTGTTCAACACCAGCAAGAGGAGATTCTTTTATCATTTATTCCTCTAACATAATTTATATACTACGATTTTCTTATATCTAATATTTTAATATTAGGAGAAATTGTATTATCTAACTTGTGACCCAATCATAGTACCAGATAGGAAAACCTTCAATTTTCTTTGACCTAACAAATCCAAAATAATCCTTAGTGTGATATATCTTACCACTCAAGAAATTTAATACTAGTAATTGTATAACTACTGTCATTTCACAAATCCTTTGTGAATGAGCACTCACCTCGCTTTTATCAGATAATGTTTGGTGTCTAAGTTGAATAAAATTATCTATGAAAATTATCTTTTCAGGATAAGAAAGTTTTTTTATATCGTTTCTTTCTTTGAGCTTTAATGCTATTGGTGATTCTTCATCTATCATCCCAATATCTGTTTTTTTAGTAACTATCTCGCTAATCATATAGTCAATATCTAATTTTTTATTACCAACTTGGAAAGCCAATCTTACATAAGCTTCTAGAAAGTCAACTACCTCTTTAATCTCCGGTCTAATTTTTATACAAAAGTCAGATAGACCATTGGTAATTTCTCTTACAGTTACATATTCGTCTTTAGATAATAGTCTTTTTTGGTAGTTATACAAATCAAAACTCATAAGTCGACACTCCTAAAGTTGTGGGTTCTGAAGTTCAGAAGGACAACTAACTTGCCCAAGGTTAGTTTTGAACTTCAGAACCCCGGATTATTTGTCTTTAGGTATATTTAACCAGTGGCCCAATGGGCATTTAACCCGTTTACTCCCACTGTAAAAACTAATACTGCGTCCATGCTTGGGGCAGGTACCATATAGAAGTGGATTATGAAGTCTCATATCAACTTTCCTAATAAAAACTTCACCATAGTTCTCATCTTTATATAAATTTACATAATACCCAAGTTTTAGTTGATGCCAAGTGCTATGAGGACCTACAAGATAAGACTCATTAATTAACTTCTCGCACTTGATAAAACCATTGTCTTTTAGATAGTTGATTGCGTCCGAAACACTCTTGAAGTCTTTGTGTAAATTTATTGGATTCTCATACTTAACCAAGACAGCCTCCTTAGTTTTAGGACTAAAATTTGCCCAGATTCCACCAACTATTCTGCCCGAGTCTGATTTATTACCATATTCCTGAGCCATTTTTCTCCGCATTTTATCAAACCACTTTTTTGGAGGACGACCAGGGTTAGCTTCCTCTAATAAAAACAGCAATCTTCTTAGTTCTTCCCGGTATTCCAATCTTTCTATATGACTACCTGTCTGAGAATCTATCAGTTTATATAACTCACCAATTCTAGACTTTATTTCTTCTCTGTTAGGAGGACGACCAGGGTTATTCCTCATTTTTGATGCTTTATTTGCCACTATTTCACACTCACGATAATACTCTTTTTCTAATATTCTGGCCTTATCATATAATATATTAGCTTCAGTATTAGTCCTTGCGGCGTGAGCTTTCGCAAACAACTCGTCAGCGTGTTTTCTTAACTTATTTACCTTTTCAAATATATCAGGGTTAGCTGTGAAGTAAGCGCCTGCCTGCCCTCTCCAGTATTCTGCAGCATCAGTGTGCCCTGCTTTTAAGTCTTCTTTCATTCGATTGAGTGATTCAATGGCTTGTGGATGGATAGGATTATCCACAAATTCGTTCCATTTTTTACCAAACTCACTCTCAAGTATATCAGAAATTAATGACTCTTTGGAGGCAGTTTTATCCTCTGAGTATACAGTCTTATACTGCTGTAACAAATAAAGTAACTCTTCTTTTGGATACTGTTTCTTTAAAAACTGGTATCTTTTTTCTACTTCAGGTTTAAACTTTTTAGAAGGATTATCCTGGTGATTCAACAATTTCTTAGCTCCAAATAAACCTATTCCCAGACCAGCACCAGTAATTATGGATTCGATAAGTGGGTTCTTCTGACCAAAATCTATTAATGCAAATTGTCTACTAAACTGAAGAGGTACTTTTCTACGCCATTTTACTGCAATAAATGTTCCATGGATATTATCAGGCATCACTTCAAGGTATCGTGCTCCTGTTCCATGTGTTAGTTGTTCTAAATTAACTATTTTTAGAGATTTAGAGTATGGGATAATAGCCATAGGATTCTTAACCCTCTGTTTTATTTCAAAAATGATTTCACCTGGTTTCAAGTATTTTTGCACTATTTCTTTTGCCGTAGATAAATCTCTAGCTTTAATTTCAATAAATCTATTAGTCGTCCTAAATTTAAATAATGGCCAATCTTTACTCACTTAAACCTCACTATCAACTCCTCACCACAACCTTCACACCTGAACTCCATGACTTTCACCACATTAGGATATCCGCACACCGGGCAATCCCGGACTGGATTCATGTTTAACATAGGTAGTCCCAGCCTTTTCCAAATACTAGGGACTTTTGGTCTCTTAAGTTTCTGCCCAATATCACTAAAATAATAGTGAGCAGACATCCTATTGTAATATTTTTCTAATTTTTTTAAGTTTTTACCATATAAGCTTTGCAGCTCTTCTCGACTTTTATATAATGGAAGTTCTTTATGACCAATTTCTCCCCACTCTAACTGGCGATTAGTTTTAAGCTGTATCTCAATTGGCAACCCAGAAACATTAACCAATAAATGATATGACCTATAATTGCCCTTAGGCTTTTCGATATAATTCTCTTCCTGAACTACATCAAAGTTATTCCTGATTTTAGTTAATCCAGCAAACAAAGAATCCACATTAGTAAATATGACTCTTGCTCCAGCAATATCAGTCGTCTCAGTTATATCCAGATTCCTACGGTGTAACTTTTCGGCAATACTCTCTGCAGTCTTAAGTCTTGAAGACACCTTACCAGGAAATAGTTTTTCAAGTTTCCTAGTGGCATAATCCAGGGGTTCTGCATACAGATTTCGATAGGTTTCAATATCCACTTATTATATCCTTGTAGACCTGCACAGAATAGGAATCCCTATCTGGATATGTGGAAAATCTAATGCAACCAGATCTGGAATCCAGGACAATATTTAACTTGCTAAAGATTAGTTTTATACTTCAGACCCCAGATTATCTAATGTGAGTGTGAGTGGTTTGTATCCCAATGTAATTTACCCATTGTCTTAGCGTCTCTAACCATTCCCCTACCACGATGAATATGAGAATGTCTATGGCCTTTACCAGTTTTGGAATGATAGTGTTGATGACTGTGCTTCATTTATCCTCCCTGTAGTTCTCGGTATTCTTCAACTAACAACTTCATTCCCATGAACCCTGGCATTCCCAGAAACCTGGGCGTGGCCAAAAACATGGGCTTTCCCATAAACCCTGGCTTTCTCATAAACTATGGCATACCCAGAAACCATGGCATTCCCAGAAACCTCAGCATTCTCAGAAACCATGGCATACCCATAAACATGGGCATTCCCAGAAACCATGGCATACCCATAAACCCTGGTATTCCCAGAAACCTCAGCGTTCTCAGAAACCTGGGCATACCCAGAAACCATGGCATTCCCAGAAACCTTAGCATACCCATAAACCTCAGCATACCCAGAAACCATGGCATTCCCAGAAACATGGGCATACCCAGAAACCTGGGCATACCCAGAAACATGGGTATCTGGTCCTACAAAAGCAGACTCTTCCACTGTAGCTGTGTCTGCTACCCATCCCTTACCATTGGGATGCTGGTGTGCTGGAACTGGACCTTGGCCGAAATCGAAAGAACTTCCAGGATTTATCTTTGGTATGTTCAACCAATGCCCTTCTGGGCACTTAACCCTCTTTGCTCCAGCGCGGGAACCAATGTTACAACCATGCTTTGGGCAGATGCCATTCATATTATCTCCTTATACACCTTCATAGAATAAGTATCATTATCTGGAAAACTGGAATATCCAATAGTCTCGTTGTGTTCCATACCCCAAAAATGGAGCATTTCGTGGACTAGACGTTTTCTTCTTTCCGCTGTATTTTGCCTTGCCCATTCTCTGGTTACTGTTATCACTGGCAGTTCTCCTAGTTTAACCCATATATCTGGGTATGCCTTCTTGGAATTAGAGGTCTTTATTCTGAGCTGCTGAATACCAAAGTATGGCATGAGAACATTAGTTATAAAGTCAGTATCAGATTGGGATACTGGATTTGTCTCATTAACTTTATGGAGATGCTTAGAATCAAATATTTGATACTCACCTGCCTGGTCCGTAGGTCCTTCTCCAGAGTATCTAACACCATTATAACTCAACCTTCGCAATTTACTCATTATTTTTTTTTTTTTTCTCGACAATATTTTGTAATCGTTGCTCAGCCGTAAGCCCATTAACTAAACCACGATTTCTCATCTGCTCAGATATTAACCTATTATATACTTTATCAAAATTCCAATTCTTATCCAATTCTCTAATAAGTTCCCATCTATCTGAGGTATCAAATAATCTAATATTATCATCTAGCAGATATGTCTCAACTTTTTTACCACCTTTACCAGTCGTCTCATATTGTTTAGCAACACTCTTATTGGTTGCGAGAAAAATACCAGCCCCTCTAACATCTTTTAATTCACCGGCTCTAAATAGTTCAATCATTTGATAATCCCTCGGTCTGTCATATGGGCCTTACTATTAGCCTTAATTAGATAGAACCTCTCACCATCCTCACTACAAGCCAATATCATGCGACCAGGGTGCATCTTTTCTCCGTCGTCGCCAAATTGGTGAGTGTATAGAGTTCCCTTTCTCTGGCTGGAACCGAACGGTTTATACACCAAGTTTTCCACTAGTCCTATCGAGATTAAATGCTCACCCTCTTTTGGTGGGTTATAGGAAATTTTAGTTATTTTGGGGTTGTTTCCGTGGAAGGATTTATACAAATTAGTTGGATTTATTTGTTCTTTTGTGTACTTATTTATCACACTATCGGCATACATAGCACCAACGGAAGTGGCCTCTGATTCATCAAAAGACTTCTCATTGATAACTAATTTATTCCTAACTAATAAAAGATATTGCTTATAATGAGTTAGCTCGTGGGCAATATAATTATTAAGCCACCAAACTCTATCTTTATGACTCATATTGGTTAATCTATCGGAAGCATTTGCATTTAACACAATCTTAACTGGCCTTGCCGTATATACAAATCCTGCAAATTTCTTAGAGGTCAATTCCAGAGAGTATTCAATCTGAATCGAAGGCAAACCCTCTAGTTTGCAATATCTCACAACAGCATCTTTAGACATTCTAAGAAGCTCATTTACTTTAGCTGAAAGATGAGAAATCATAAAATTATACCTTGTTTAAATGATTCTGTTCTTTCGGCTTCGGTGTAATCGAACAAGTTGTCACTACTTAATATTCTATTTCGTCTCTTGATTTGAGCCTTTGTTGGTTTCCGGTTTGGATGCACCAAAATATCCTCCATACCAAGCTGAAAATTCCTTCCGAAAACTTCTAAGTAATTTCCTGTTTTTGGGATATTCAGCCAATGACCAATGCACCGAACTCTTTTAACACCTGGTAAAAACTCTATCTTGATACCATGCTTTGGACAAGTTCCTATACAAGATGCTCTCCTGGAAACTGGTTTCATTCTCTTAGTAGACGGATTTATGTCTTTATTAATCATATATGCCATATCCTTGTATTTTGCGAATAAAGCCTCTTCCTGTTTTCTGGTTAAAGGATGTTTCGCAATTTGGGTATTTATTCTATGACACATATTTACAAAGTATTTATCTATCTCACTTTCTGATTTTTTTTTAATTCTTTCTATGGCTGGATTACCTCTCTTAGCTCTTGGCAACATATTGGATATCTCAGTCCAAGTACCTGTTGTCTGAGCAAACCGAGAGAACACCTCTTCAGATATATCCCCCTTTAATGCCTTTTGGACTAGGTTTCTCAAGAACATCGTTCTATCTGGGTCATCCCTAGGAAAGTTCCGCAGTAGTTTATCCACTTCCGCTTTGATTCTCAGTTTCTCGTCTGCAAGCTCAGCGGCTCGTTCTATCCGTTGGCCTTCTGCAAGAGCCTGAATTGACATGGAAGATTGCTTACTCATTTTCCAGTTTCCAGTCCAATTAACTCAAATATACCAACATAAGTACCATAACTCATTTTTATCCTTCCGGAAATAATTTCTTCTTCTGCAAAATTCTGAGCCTGGCGAATTGACTTAAAACCATCAATCGGAGTTATCTTAGTTAGAATCTGTTCCCAATCATCGCTTTTATACCGTTGGAAAATAAAATACGTTCCGACCATTATTTTCTCCTATAAGTAGTCTTTTACTCATTTCTAACTCCTTCTCAATGGAAGGATTTATAGAGATTATTTACCATTTACAGAACCAAGAGAATACATATAAGAGTATAGTTTATTATCCAAAGACTTTAACCTTTTCAATCCCGATTTGGTTGGAATCGAACCAGATGCTATTCCAGCAACTAATTCTGTTCTCTTCTTCTTTAAATCTTTATACTTTTTATTCAGTTCTAAATATTTCAAAGTGCCTCCATAAGAACAGTCCACACCACCACACCCCTCCAGGGACGAGAGGCTGGACCTTCACCTGATTTTAAATTTGAGCTGTTGTTTGCCCGGATCCACTAGCATATCCTGTTACAACAAAATACCAGTTTGTGCTATCTTCATCAGTCAGATATATATGACTATTCATACCCATACTAAACCCGTGTTCTCTAGCTACGTTGTCCATAGTTTTACCAATTGCATCTCTAGCCTTGGATAGAGAAGAATAGTCTTTTTTTAGTAAGTTTAGTTCTTGTCCTATCTGTATCATTGACACTGTATTAAAAAATAATCTCTGCATCTTTCATCTACCCTATATATTATAACATAATTATATAATAATTAAAAGTGAGGGTGGTCAAACTTTCGCCTAACCACCATAGGTTATCTACGGGACTTCTTTCTCCGCCTGGGGTTGCTTTTGGGTCGGATCGACTTCAGAAACCTCTTACGTTTCGCAGAATGTGGTGGTCCTATTTTGCCCCATTTTACTGTCATTCGTTACCTCCTTTTATTTAATAACCACGTAATACCGAAAAGTATTGACAAAATAGTTATAATCTTAATAGTGGGATTACTTGTGGGATTACTTGTTAGATACATATGTGGTTTGAATGGTTTTCGTATACCACTAATAGTTGTACTTGCTCTAACACCTCTCGTTAACGCAATAATCATGTCATCTGTTAATAAAGCTTGGATAAGATTCTCGTATGTAGTTTGGATAATACCACCTACAGACCTTATTTCAATAATTGCGTTTTCTTTTTGCCCAGGATATGCAGTCACTATCATCTGTTCCATTTTGTCCCCTTTTTATCAGGTGATGGTCCAGCCTCTCGTCCCTGGATGGGGATGGGTGGTGGGACTGTTATCTTTCCTTGATACTCACTCCAAATACTGATTCTAAATCAAGAATCCAATCATCTAGTTTGCTGTATTTTTTTAATGTTCCCACAATTTTGCCTTCATTTCTCTCAGTATCCCAATAGGCCAAATTCTTGTTTCCTTCCATCAATGTATAAACCTTTTCTGTTTCCGGGTTTTCTTTATCAAGTAAATTTATATTCAGATAGTGACCACCTACAGAGCACCACACTTTTCGTTGATTTGTAGGAACTAGGATTCTGGTATTATGTAAAGGACAAACCCCATATCTGACCTTTTGACCTAGCATTAAACTAAGTTTGCTTCTGTCAGCAAAGCGTATTGGCTGACTTCTCCCTCGTCATAATCTACTCCAATAACTGCTAGTCTCCATCCTACAGAAACTAATCTATTATACAGACTATTATTCTGGTTAACATATCCAATCTGCGAACCCCTGACCATCACAACCATTTTTGGTGTTTTGGCCAGACTACTAGTGCCTACTTTTTTCAATATGAAATAAATACCAACACCAATAGCCGCAAGAATTAGGAAGTTATTGGTAGTTGGATTGCGGTGCCTGCGAATAGGATTAGGGATGTTATAGGCTAGAGATGTTGAATAGGCGTCTCTATTAGCGGAAGCCCTGCCTTTGTAGAACACGGAGTCAATATTGGTCCTGGAATTTGCAGAGTCGGTCATATCTGCTTTTATCATTCTTTTATGCCAAGCTGCTCCTGGGTTCCTAGTCTTCCATAAAGAATCTATTTCTGGTTGTGTCATTCCTGCTTCTATAAGACATGCCTCTTCTTCACCAGCTTTATTTGTGTAGTAGTTTAAGGAAAGTTGGCTGTTAGATCTGTCTAATTGCTTGATTAGTTCTAGAAATCTTTTTTTATGCCATTCCAAACTAGGATTCTTTTTTCTAGTTTTCATCTTAATAATATCTCCTTCTAACTGGATTAGCCCTCTGTGGCGCTAAACTCTTCAAAGCTGGTAAGGCAGTAATCAGTAGGTACACTCCTAAACCTATAGCCACCCATTTGAAAATATTGGATATATCGCCGAATGGACTACTTTCACTTGGCTTCTTTAGGGCGTCAAAAGCTTTACTAGCAGCTTGGTTATTATTCTTAATCAAGTCCTGTTTTTGGTCAGGGGGTAGGTCGCTGTTAATAATAGCTAGGTTTGTGGCCTGCACATCTTTAGCTACATCAGCGGTATTCACAGTTTTAATAGTGGAGGTTATACTCCAGGCAACAAAGGCAAAGGTTGCTAACCCAGTTAGGATGATAGCAACAATAACAGCTATAGGCCAGTACCCAATGCCTTTTTGGCTGGTAAAGTACACTTTGGCTTCGTAGTTTGCCCATACTGGTAGTCCAGCTACCTGTCTTCTGGTAGTACTTAGAATATCGGTTTCAAGGAGATAATAACCAGAATCAAGAATATCCTGCCGCTGAAATGCTTGTTCTATGGTATTGCGGATTACCCAGGTCATACCTGGGACATTATCCAGAGCTATTGATAACTCGTGAACATCCCAACCTTCTCCACCAAGGTCTGAGTTGTAGAACTTTTTGTCTAATTGTGATTCTAGTTCTACTGGGAAAAATGTTAGTGCCATATATCCTCACTTCTTTGTTATGGTAGTGGTTCGCCGATTGGCCATATATTAATAAATGTTATAGGTGTGTCACCTAACATATCATAAATCTCAGTAGCGGATGGTCGTCTGTAACCTTTACTTAGAGCTTCGGATAACTGCCCAGAACTTATTCTCATTGCTTGGCTTCCACCAGGATGTATTACAATAATATTGTAAACAACCCCACTAAGAGGTGGCGCCACTACTGGTAGGGCAACTGGAGGCAAAGGACCAGAACCACTAGAAGGTGGGGCCACTACTGGCAGGGCAACTGGAGGCAAAGGACCAGAACCACTAGAAGGTGATTGCGTAGCAAGGATATAGTATGTGTCTATACCTGAGAGACTATAACCTTGTATTGCAGCCATAGCTTGATTATTTATCCATTGTGATAAAGTATAAGTTCTATCTGAGTAGTTAATATCAATTACTTTATATACTACATTTAGTGGAGAATAAACTTTATAAGTTATAAATTGACCAACACTAAACTTAGTAGTTATAGGTGTTACTACTGGTGGGGCAACTGGAGGCAAAGGACCAGAACCACTAGGAGGTGGTGCCACTACTGGTGGGGCAACTGGAGGCAAAGGACCAGAACCACTAGGAGGTGGTGCCACTACTGGTGGGGCAACTGGAGGCAAAGGACCAGAACCACTATCTGTCTTTTTCCTAATTAGGAAATACCACACTGCGGCACCAGTGACCCCTAAGTAAATCCAGTTTTTGTTCATAATAATATCCTACCAGAATCTATATTTACGACCCCACTCTTCTACAGATAATCCTTCTAAGGCTGCGGCGGCTGCAAAAGTCGATGTGTGCAAAGTTTCTGTTCCTCCGACTGCTGTATTGATAACTGAGATACTCGGAGCCGGACTTGAACCAGAAACGCCTATAGCGGCGAGAACTGCATCTTTAATCTGCTGTGTAGAAAGAGGTTGAGTAATTACAATATGACCAGGCAAACCAGTTGGCGCTTGGACGATTGCTTTCTGAATATCTACAGTCGATATTCTACTAGTATTAACTGCACCTGGGGATGCCATTTGTGCTGCAAATTCCTCTGGGGATATTGTTTTCATGCCTGAAGATGCTGCGGCTGGCTTCTTCCTAATTAGAAAGTAATAAACCGCTGCTCCAATAGCCCCATACATAATCCAGTTCTTAGTTCTCATTAATATCTCCTTTTACTGGATAAATACCTTATACCTAAAAATGTTCCTATTATAACAAGAATAACTAAAAGACCAGATTTTACAGGGGTTTCAGAAGGACTCGTATATGTTATATGTTTAAAGGGCTCTCTTATTCTTGCTATATTTGTAGTTTCGAGAGTGCCTCTTGTTAGCATATATACCATTTCATCAGTCAGTTCTGCCTGAATAAGATTTTCGTAAGTTGTTTGGATCACTCCACCAACTGAACGAATTTCTGCTATAGCTTCCCTGGTGCGCCCTGGGTAAGCTTCGACTATTTTAACTTCTGCCATATATGTCATTTTTATTCCCTCATAAAGTAGTGCTCTGTTTGGTTAATTTTTTTCATGTTTCTCCTTATGAACCACATTTTTGACCTCGTGGTAGAGACTCATAGCTCCTATAGTTAGGATAGTATAGTTCGCCAGCACCAGCCAGCGAACTATAGTATTTATCTGTTCTGTCGACTCTCCCAGCATCTGGTATATACGCATCAGTTGAATAGCTTCGCCAAAGACTCCAAATATTATGAATACAAAGAGCGATTTATGCCGAAGTATTTTAATCAATTTAACTATGCAAATGATAAATATGATTAAAATACTGAGAGTTAAACTATGGATAATTATTGCAGTAAGCATTGCTTCACAACCTTCATTTGATTTATCAGATACTCGACTCGTAACATTACAAGTTGAATAGATATCAATTTAGCTGTTTCCTTTTTACTATCCGCTTCATGGAAATCTTCATTTAACATATGACTCAGCCGCAAAAGTTCGTTGGTGTTCAGCTCCCCCCCACTGAATTTGTCTATCAGTGCATCGTATTCCGGTGTGTGGGGACTATGCAGCGATCCCGCTATTTTCGTCTCTATGAACTTCCAGAACGGTTCCATCTGCGTTTCCAACCGCTTGACAGAATCACGACAAACTTTACAGTCTCCCAGAGACTTATCTATATCGGCCAGTTGGCGGTCTACTTTGCCCTTCCAGTAGCCAAATATGAATATCAGACTGAATATGTTTATTACTATTCCTGCATATGATATAGTTTCAGTCATTTCTTATTTCTCAAAAATAGAATAACAATCCCAACAACTGCTGCAACTTTTAACCAACTAGTCTTCTGTGTGATTATCTGCCATCCTATAATATCTTTGAACTGCCATTGGCCAACCCCCCTAACCACTGCGACTCTACTAACCTGAGTCACTACCATCCCTGGTTGCTGAGATATTTCCATTCCTGGTTGCGTGTATAAATGGAGTTCCTCTCCATTTTTCAGAGGAGGTATTATATCTTGAGCTGTTCCTTCGGATTTTATCCACAAAACTATTTCCTCTTTTTGATTAGTGTATAAACCAAGAATCCAATACCAGCCACTATCAATATTTTGGTCAGATTAAGGCCAAGATTAACAGTTTTCGTCTTTCCAAAAGATGGTAAATTTATCTGTTTCTCACCAGAATTAATAATTAGTATGTTTTCGTTGACCACAAAATCAGCGCCTATCTTAACAGAGTCGGCTTCAAAGGGGAAAAGGGAACCAGAACTTAAACTCAATTCACGAGATCCCACGTCAACACTGTCACGGGGCAATCTATAGTAAGAAATAACCTGCCCTGACTTTATAAACCATATATCATAAGCAGCTTGTCCTACCTGAGTCACCTTTATACTAGCTGATTTAATAATCATATATCCTCCTACTTCTTAGATTCCTTTGGTTTCTCGAATCCCTCGCAAATAAATTTATACACAATGTTGCCATTTATCCTAAAGACTACTGGTGTAAATTGCTCGGCAATAGGTTTAAACCAATCATGGACACCTTCTTCCAGTTCTATAAACTCTTTTCCTTTCCCAGATTCTATGGCTTGGTATAATCTAGCACCTTGTATGCAGTCATTCTGTGTTTTTATAGGAGAGTTGTTTAGAATAATTAAAAATATATCTCCTGTAATATCACTCCACTCAGTTACTGTAATGTTTTCTACCTTCATTGGTACTCTGACTGGTTGATTATCAGCCCCTATTAAATGATGAGCTTGCTTAAACTTTTTCATTTATTCCCTTTCGTATATATTAGTGTTAATCTTCCTGACTATAACGGATGCTGCCAATCTGCAAGGACCGGGCCCCACTTAATGCAACCCCGCCATTGGAATAACAAAGGTTACAATAGCAATCCGATGTGGCTAACCCGCTTGGTAGGCTGGCTGCGGTTGTGGTGCTGCCCTTGCTCACTCCATTAACAAACCACTCGATTTTTGTGCCAGTAAATAATATTGTTACGTGTATAGGGCGAACTGTAGTTAATGTTGTTGACAGGTCAATAGTTTTCAACTCTGTGCCATAAGTCTCACCAGAGAGAGCCATATTGACAATTTTAATACCGAATCCTTTTTCGGCCAATGCCCCGATAGTGGTGGCTTGTTTGAAGTGCATCCAGAAGGAATAAGCAGCATCTGACGTTGACCGGGCAAGTTCAAAATCTATTTTCAACTTCTTGCCGAAATCTATGTAATCATAGACATCACTACTGGAGTTTACACCCATTAAAAGACAATAAATTTGTGTAGTTTGTAGGCCGGCAGTAGCATCTCCATTCAGACTGGCCCAGCCTGTACTAAAAGTCGTATCGCCCCCATTGACATTAGCCTCCGTCCATAGAGAAAACCAATTCAGTTGAACTTGTTTGGCATAAGCAATGGAAACACTACCATCAATATCTGGAAAAGTTACTGTTCTCTCAGCAGTATCCGCAGCTTTGGTAAAAGTCATTAAATTCGACCCACCAAACAAAGCAGCAAATCCGTTTACCACTGATAACCCAGTTACTACATTTATAGCCCTATCTGTGGCCGCTGCCATTGTAATTCTAATACCATTTTGATAAGCACTTGCTCCACCAGCCAATGATCCACCAGTAATTACAATACCAGCAAAGGCGTTATTTGCAGCATTAGCTGCTTGAGCGGGCACGGTAATGTTTATGCCTTGCCAGGTATATATGCCAGTTACGTTAGTCTGACCAGCAGCACCAGTAATAGTCAACTGCGTTACTGTTATAACATCAGCAATAGCAGCACCTGGATTAGTTATATCTCCTTGTGAAATAACCAAGCCGTTTATTATAAATCCATCACTAGCGGCTGAACCAGGTGTCCAACCTGGCATTGATATATTATACGCATTACCAGTAAATGAATAACCAGCAGCTCCAGTAATTGTATATGGGTTAAGAGCAGGATTGTGAGATACAGAGCTGCTCAATGTCATTGTAGTGAAATACGCAAAGCCTATCCCAGTGCGTCTCCACTCTACTGTATTGTACCCATTTGCCAGACCACCTATAGTTAATATGTCTGGAGCAGAATTAGCAGCACCTACACCGGCTGCTCTTAGAAATAAATTATTACCTTCTAATGCAGTAATATCTATATTTGCATTATCTGGGCCTAAAATCTGTCTTAATTGTAGTACACCATCAGCATCAGAACTGGATGGTCCTCTAAGCCTAAGTGTGTTTAAAAAACCAGAGATAGTGACATTTTCGAGTATGGCATTATCGAAAATAATAGCACTGCCACCAACTGATAGGTCATAGTTAAGAATAGCCAACTAACTCTCCTCCTGGTATTCTCCAGTTAGAGTAACGAAACCACTTGTTGGAGCAGTGCTGCAAATCAACCTAATACCTAACTTATTTGACCAGATATTAGTTACTATAGGTTGGGTAGAGCCAGCGGATATTGTTACGTTCGAACCAATATCACCTTGAGCGTCTCCCCCAATAAGAAAGCACTGCACAGATTGATTTAGCTTGTTTTGTATTTCAAAGGACCAAGCCTTAGCTTTTCTCAATTCTAGCATATATCCAGGATAGTGAGAGATAGTATCCCGGATTTGCAAATTATAAAAAAGGGTAACTTTTTTAGTATCTAGCATTTTGCCTACTTTGCCGAACCAGATGGCCATGAGTTAACATATAGCGTCCTTACCCCCCTTGTGGATATACCTCGGCATGAGAACTTGTAGCCCATAAACCATACGCGAGAGCTCGCTAATGTTCTCTGCGGATATATGTCAAAAGAAGGGTCATTAGTGTCTTCCCAGATATAGAACTGAGAGGCACCAAATATAAAATGCTGGAGGAAATTATCGTCATCTGGGAACTGTGGTAAGAAGAACCTTGTTAGTGAGGATCTCCAATGCTGTGTAGAGGCAGGATTGCTTAAATACAACTGGATGTCGTCAATAACAATTATTCTAAACTGAGCAAGTTCCATTTTGTTTAATCTCAGATTTGTATCTGTATTATTAAGACTCCAGGTTGCAGCAGTTACAGCACCGAAATTCGCTTGGTAACGGGGCATAGCATCTATAGCTTTAATCTCAACATCCAGCTCGCCGTCTGCCTTGACTAAGTGGACTGTCTCACCGGGGAGATATAGAGGCTCGAACTCCGCCTTGTGTGGATATAGGTCTGCCATGATTGCACTCTCCTTCGTCGCCGTCTCGTGCCGGCTATTTATTTATTTACGTTTCTTGGGGTTAAATCTCATTCTCCTAGCATCTGGACTATGACCACGTTTCCTGGACCAGGCATCTTTCATAATTTGACTGAGAACTTTTCGTTGTGCATCTGTAAAGTGAACACCTTTACTCATGTTTAACTCCTAAACTTTTACTCTACTCCTATCTGCCTCTTCTCCAGCTTTCCTATATGTAGGTGAGAACTTATATTCCTGGGTAGCAGGGTCAAATACCCACTCATCTTGTGGATCTGAGGCTTTGCTAACTCGAATCAGTTCCATAGGAGCATATAATTGTTCCTTCAGTAACTCTTCTTCTGTGAGACCAAAGTGGCCATACATTCGGCCATTCCAGCACTTACCAGTTGCACTAGAACGAGTATTAACTATTTCCACACCCATACCCATGGCAATACCCATCCAGTACTCGATACCGCCTTTTTCCTGATAGTAAGTGGAGTGTGTCATCATATCAATACCATAAAAGTATATTTTCTTGTAACCTTTAATAACTCTCGGCATTAAATCATGCGGGCCCTGGACAGATTGGGTATACAAAAGGGCATAGGCTAGCATATAAGCAATCGAGTTACAGTAGAAGTGAGTATTGAACTTCTGCAAGCATCTTTTGATTGGGAATACCTCTATTGGCAAACCAGTTTGGACAAGTTTCTTATATGGTAACGGTAATACCATTTGTGTATCAAGTTCAGTGCACACTTCAACCATTTTTGGTAAATCGAACATACAAGCATCTACTTCTGATTCTTCGTCAGACATAAAAAGCTTATCTAATCGCTTTGGGTTGAGTGTGAATACTCCATTTACTCCCCAGGTTTCTACGTCATATTTACACTCAACATGGCTAGGCCCACAACCCAAGATTATAAGGTCTCTCGTTCCTTTAATTTCTGCAGGACTTTCAGTTATTACAGATTTCATTTATTTAAACACGCTTTATGCCACTTATGCCCATGGTAGTACTCCCCACCTCTATGTATTGTTTTACCACATCCCCAGCATTTTATCTTTTTTATCTTTTTATTCAAAGGTTTTTAATCTCCACATTCTGGGTAATTAGTGTAGCATCCAAAGAACAACTACCATCACCAGAATCAACATTAAATTGGCGTTTGCGTTCTAAAATACTAATTCTAAGGTTCTCAAGTTCGGCACCCTTTTTGATTTCCGCTATTTCGCCAACAGCTTTGTCCAAACCATCAAGGAACCCTCTAGTGTAATGCAAGAGAACTTCGTTTTCTTCAACTAATTCCTCGAACTGGACCTTTTTCTGAAAGTGACTTCTAAGTTTACCTAGAGTCTCACCTTTCAGAACCTCTAACCGCATAGCAACTTGGTCTACAGACATAAATCCTCCTTTTATTTTTTAATCTCCAGAAAGGCTATATACTGGAGAGTTTTAGGTTTTATTTTTAATTAGTTTATACACCAAGAATCCAATACCACCTAGAACTAAGAGACTCATTATGTTGGATTTACGGAGTGGGTTTGGAATGCCTTGGTTTCGTGATTCTTTAGCATAAAATTTGTTTACATTCGATAATTTCCTACCTTTCCAATATTCTGCTTCTTTCGTATGCCATGCAGCACCTGGATTACCATAATCTGAGTCACCAGAGTCTCTTCCTACTTCCCACTCATTCTCAATATCTGCATTAATATCATCCAGAAAATCCTGAGCTTCTTTTTCAGAACTCATATCTTCAATAAAACTTGGCGCACCACGCAACCTAACTGTCCATATTTTGTCTTTCTTATCGTACTTTATATAGTATACTGGTTTTTTAAATGCCATATATTTTACTCCACTTCATATATTATAACCAATAATCTTGTGTTTTTTCCTATTTAACTATACCACAAGTAGTTATTCGTGTAGCGCAAACAAAGGTATCAGTGACAGCTATTCCTGTAGCATGATAGACTTTCAAGCCAAAGTGAGCACTACCATCACCTATCAACCCAGTGGCTGCTTCTACAGGACCGGTGAAATAACCACTGGCATCCACCCTCAGAGCACCTTTAACTGAGAAGTCCCCAAGATCAACATTACCTGGAAAATATCTCAGACTCATTATAAAGTACTCCCACAACTGGTTATTGCCGTAGCGCACACAAGCGGACCACAGACATCCATTCCTGTAGCATGGTATACATTTTTAGCAAAGTGAGCGCTACCATCACCTATCAACCCAGTAGCAGCCTCCACTGGACCAGTAATGTAAGAACTAGCGTCTGTTCTCAGAGCGCCTTTAACTACAAAATCACCGAGAGCTATATTCCCAGGGAAGTATCTTAAAGACATATCTTACCTCCCTTATTCGTAATACCCAGATCCACCAACGGAACCTATAGGGAAGGAACCACTGGCACCTGTGGTATCTTTACACACAACACAACCCGTAGAGAACTTCAATCCTGGTTCTGGAATATCTAATACACTTAACTGCCCAGATGCACACTGAAGCAGAAGTCGTCTTGTAGTAGCTGTAGCGTCTGAACCAGCAGTAGCATCGAACAACTGCAGAGCAATAGCTGCAGAAGCATCATGAGCAAAAATGGATCTCAACCATAAAACCCTTCCAGAAGGTAATGCTTCGCCCAGTAGATTTCTACCAGGCAGCAGTGCGGTCGGGTCACCAGGAACACCAGTACCACCAGTTGCGTCAACTGTGGCATCCAGAAGAACAGTGTTTACACCAGAAACGGCACCATATTTACGACTCATAATTATCCCTCCTTAATATTTATGCCCTATGGAGGCTATCTGATAGGGCATTCTTTACGGTGTGATTACCAGACCTCGTGGCTCAACTATCAGAGCCATCAGAACAATATTAGCGACATTCCGAGTTTGCCTTACATATCTTTCAATAGTGTAAGCAATTGTTGGTTTAATCACAATAGGAAATGGAGTGTATCCTACCAAATCTCCTATTTCATTAGCAATAAGGTTCTGTAGATTCCATATCGCCCGTTGCCCACCACCAACTGTAAATCTTATCAAAGAGCAAGTTAGAGGTTCTGCAACTTTAATACCATATATACAGAGATATCTATCTGAACCCATAGTCCCAGTTGTCATTGTCTCATAGGCATTTATAGTTGCCCCTGTTACTTCACCCCAGTCTTCAGTTGTATAATCAAGATCTGATGCTGGTCTTACTGGCCTAACAATCAAACTCTCTGGTGGTTTCTTAAGTTCGAGAGAAGCAAGATTGACAACAAAACCGACCGCTTTTTTTCTAATTGAGGCTGCTTCGCCATTTGCCAGTTCGATAGCTGGTATTAGTTGGGTCTCTATAGCCGGCATAGAGTTACCTCCTTCTTATATCATTAACCTTACGGGGCAAAGGTTCTGCCGCGTGGCTCAACTATAACACCTATCAACTGTAGCCATGCCCGGAT
>ERZ1292644.550-Hain-H14-01um-R2-550-length-24809-cov-7_pt1 | contig 24809 bp, 67 predicted proteins | sample MGYA00564402_ERZ1292644 | MGnify/ENA primary metagenome ERZ1292644 (study PRJEB36523, sample SAMEA6512644) | groundwater metagenome | collected 2019-01-09 | study: AquaDiva: Metagenomics assemblies of 32 groundwater samples
CTTACTTTACAGGTGTCCAAACGAATCTTGTGTTTTTTCGAAAAATTGGTATCGTTTAAATAATTGGGAAGATATACAATTTGCAATAAATAAAAAACTTAAGAAGTAAGATAAAAATGAAAATTCACAAGACTAAATGTTTTTTATGTGGTTGCGAACCAATGTATTATGAAGAAATTTATTTTTCTACTAAATGTAGTAACTATAATTGTGTTCTTTCAAAAATAGGGTTTATGGTTAATCGCGATTGGGAAGAATTACAATCTAAAATAAGAGAAATTTATCTTAGTGGGGTGAAAGAGGGTTCAAAGACTAGAGAATTATACTATAAAGAGGAGGAAACATGTTGGTGTGGAAAGGTTATGGAGGATGGGGTTTGTTCTGGAGATCGAAGATCTAGAGGATAAGGGTTAAGAAATGGTAAAACGAGAGGAGGAGAAAGGAAAGGAACGAATATAAAAAGAATAAAGAAGAATGGGGAGGGGTGGGGTGAAATGGGGTAAGGTGGGGGAGAATGGAAAATAGGGAGAGAACGGGATAAAATAGTTAAAATAGTTAAAATAGTTAGGATAATTAGAGTGGGAAGATTTTGAGGGATAGTGGGGTTTGAATAATAAAGATATATATAAATATCAAACTAATATCAAATCAATATCAAAGTGATATCACTCTTTCAAAAACATTGGCATTTTGAATTAATTGTCACTCAAATGCGTTGTCTCAAAAATCTCTTTACTTTTCTTAGTCTTAAGTATTATACCTATATGAAACCTGAATATCATATAGAATATAAGGAAAAAGATGGGAATTGGGAAAATTTTAATGGTATTGGATATTCTAATTACGTATTAGCAAAAAAATTCTTCGATTATTGTATTAAGAAATATCCAAAATATGGTTTTAGTCTTATTAAAACGGAAGTAAAAAAAACAACTATAAAAACTTCTTTGTACTAGGGGTCAATTTTGAATACCCCTTTCAAACTATTTGATAATCAACAACTTACAAATGACGTTTTTAGAGGGCATTTTTTCGAATTTTGTCAAAAACGAGTCGATTTTTGTCTAAATAAGCAAGATTTTTGAAAAAACGTTCAAATTTCCCAATGTTTTTTTTGAAAAAAGTAGTTTCCCCCAGGGGTCAAAATGAAGGGTGTCTTTGTAACATATTAAGGATAAAAGACTTACAAGAGGCGTTTTTGAGGGGCATTTTCTGAAAAAAGTGCTTGTTTTTACTTAGAAATATAGTATCTTTAGATATGACGATAAATTTCCTTAAAAAAGATTCTAGGATCGATGAAATAAGCGACGAAAGACCTAATGACGGAATTTGGGTTTACCTTAAGACAGGTTGGAGTAATGGATACGGAAATCATATTATTCACGAGGACACAGAGGAAGAGTGTTTTAGAGAAATGAGATATATTGAAGAATGTTCATGTAAGGATTGTTATCCGAACGAAGGAAAAAATCTACAAATGAAATAATATGCATATTGACCAATTAGAACAAATATTAGAAGAGAGAGACGATAAATTATTTGAAGAAATTGAAGACACGGAAGATAATTTACTGAAACTAATTAAAGATCAACAACTAGCTATTGAGAAATTAACCGATAGAATAAATAGCCTTGAAGAAACAATCCAAAATTCAAGAACTTATAATCCTTAGAAAAAACTTGCAAATAAGCCAAGAAAGATACAAAAAGGTTTTGATTAGAACAATAGTAGATTAAACGATTTATATGAATGTTACTTTAGAGGAAGCTAAAAAAAGGTTCGAGAATCATACTAAAAAGGTTCTTTCGGATTATTCTAAAGCCCTCTTGAAAAAGGGAATAGAGTGGAAAGTTATAGAGAACAATCCTTTTTGTGTCTTGGGGAATGAAATTACCATAGGTTTTGAGAAGGATAAAAAGGGTAATGTAAGGGGAATATGGATTGATTCAGATGATTTATTTGCATTAATAAAAACTTGTAAATAAGCCAAAATCGGCTATAATAGAGAGAAATAATGAAAAATAAGCCAAAAAACAGTAAAATAAATAAGCCTAAAATTCCCCTTCATGAGTCAGATGTGGACTTTTTTAATGTAGAAAAAGATCCTTATAAGATATGGCTTTCTGAAATGAAGAAAAAAGAAATAAACTCTCTGGAAATAGACCCCCTGAAAATTAAATATATAAGATTGTGGAATTATTCTTCTATTGTGGTAGTTTTTCTTCTTTCTGTTATGTTATGGCTTGCTCATGAAAAGAACAAACTTGAGAAGAAAATTCCTCAAGGACAATATTTAATAGTTGATCCGAGAAACTAATATAAGATTGAATATGTATAACTACGAAACAGAAAAGAAAATTTTGTTTACAGATAAAGGTCAAAGGCTTTTTCTTAAAATAAGAGATTATGTTAAGAACCGTATAAAAGAAGCCGGGGCTGTTAGGTTAGATAAAATAATTAGCCAATTTTCAGGGAATACTTGGGAAATGATGGCTTGTGTCGATAGAATGGTTGAACTTGAAGAAATAACAGAAGTAAACAAAGATGTTGTTTTTGATTATAGGATTTATACCTACTATGACTTTCACTGATATTCAATTAAGGAGATTAACTTATTTGCTTAATGTGTACGGTAACGGGGGCAAGTACCATACTAACGAAGGTCAAAAATTTATCGAGGAAATATTGAAAGGCGGGGATCTCAAAAAGCTCAAAAAAGAAATAAGACCTCCTAGAGAAGTAAGCAAAGCTATAGAGGATATATTGAGAGAAAAGAATTGACGAATAATAAATAAGAGATAAGATAAAAGAATGAAAACAGAGATTTTCACTAAAACAATAGGAGAAAAAAATTTTACTCTTAATAAGGAAGAATTACCGAAGCTTATTGAATCAAAAGTTCGTCCTGGCTTACTTTGGTTTGTTATTCACAAAAACAACGATGAAACCTATGGGGCTATTTTTACTACCAATAGGATAGAAAACTTTCACTGGGAAAATAATCATTATTATCCTTCTGTTTATTTTGATTTGAACGATTTCAATGATTTCGAAGGAAAAATTTCAATTCAGAACAATACTTAAAAATGAAACCAATTTTAGTTAAATCTAAAGAAGAATTCGAGGGTTTTAAAAATCAACTTGAGATTAACGAGGATATTCCTCATTTTGGAGAACCTTCTAGTTTTCCTTGTGTGGCTTTTGCTTATTTTGATGATATGGCGGGGGCTGATGGTTGTTGGTCTTGGTATTTTTTTTATCTTGCTCCTTGTGAGAATTGTGGCAAAGTGTTTGAATTATTCGAAGGCGAAATAATACTTAAGAATTGACACTCTTTAAATTTTTTGTTAGGTTACCAATATGAAAGTCACTCTTAAAGAGGCTAAAAACAGATTTGAGAATCATACCAAAAATATTCTACTTAAACCTTGTGTTCCTGAATGGAAAGTAGTAAATGGAAACCCTATTTGTAAAATTAATAATGGTGATAATGTTATTCTTTTTGAGAGGGATGGAAATAATATTAAAGGGGTTTGGTTAGGTATTGGAGATTTATTTGATTTAATAGTCCCGTAGCTCAATTGGCAGAGCAAGCTCTTTATAAGGGTTAGGTTCCCAGATCGTGCCTGGGCGGGACTAATTTAACTTGGGTAATTCATATTGACTTTTAAAAAATTCGATTTAAACTTTTTAAGAGATTATGAAAAGCGAATTTATACCTAAACAACAAACGGAAGAAAAATCTCAATTTCCTTTTTTAGCCGAATGGAAAAAAGAGTTTATTGTTTTGTTTACGGCAATGAACGAAGGAATAGTTGTCTATTGTTCGAGTGGGGTCTATAAAATTGGATATAGCGCGAAAGCTTGGGATTTCAACACAATGTCTCACAATTGGAGAGTTTTAGAAAAAGACGAAAAAGTTGTATTAAGTAATTGACTTTTTAAAAAACTTTGATAAAGTTTAAATATGTTACTTAAAAAACAATCTTTTGCTTAGTTTAAGTAAGATAGTTAAAGCCATGCTTGAACAATTCAACTTTAATTAAAAAAATAATTATGAACATGAAAATTAAACTAACAGAAAACATAACAAAACCAATTACTTTTCCTTGTCTCAAAAAATTAAACGATTCTGAATTGGTTGTTTTGTTTTTTGGGAGTAAAGAGGGTTTGACCGTGTCTGATAAAGATGGGATTGAGGGAGAATTCAAGAACGATTGGAAACCTTGTGATACATATATATGGAAAGATTACAATGGAAAAGTTTTTATTGAAATCGGTTGACGTTTTAAAAAGGTGTGTTAGGATTGAGAGTAGATAACAATTAAACAATCAAAAAAAAGTATATGGCACATAAATTGACAGTAAACAACGGTAAAGCAGAAATGTTCAGCGGACAGAATATTGTCCCTTGGCACGGTTTAGGCACAATTGTAGAGGGACTTTTAACTTCAAGGGAAGCTATTAAAGCAGCTTCGTTGGATTGGGAAGTCGAGAAACGTCCAGTCACTACGGATTACATTAAGGACGGGATCAAGGAGCCCCAAGATGTTGAGGGGTTTCATGCGGTCTGTAGGAAGGATAATCAACTTGCCCTCTCTGTAGTTAAAAGCCGGTACGAATTGATTCAGAATTCGGAGGCTTTTGATTTTTTCGATGAAGTTGTCGGAAAGGGGCAGGCTTTTTATGATACGGCAGGCTCCTTGGATGATGGTAGAATTGTCTGGATCATGGCAAAGCTTCCCGGAACACTCTTCATTAAGAATGATCCTAGCGACATTACAGAGAAAAATGTTCTTTTGGTTACTTCTCATGATGGTAGCAAAGCTCTCTCTGCTCAGATAGTTGCGACTAGGGTTGTTTGCGCTAATACTTTGAGTATTGCCCTAAAGGGTGCAAAGAACCAAATCAAGATTAGGCATACCAAATCTTACAAAGATAAGCTAGAGGAAGCACAAAAAACTCTTGAACTTGCTAATGGTTATTTTGACTCGCTTCAAGAGTTAATGGATAAACTCTCGAATGTCGATATGAGCAAAGATCAAATGAAAGAGTTTACAAGGCAGCTTATTCCTGCTGAGGAAAGCGATGTTCCTACCCGTACTCTTAACACAAGGGAAGCCATTGAAACCTTGTTTGTCAACGGCAGGGGAAACAAGGGTAAGACCCGTTGGGATGGATTGAATGCGGTAACGGAATACGTAGATCATAGTAGAACTACTAGAAACGGTACAACTCGATTCGAAGCGGGTTTGTTGGGATCTGGAGTTGCTTTGAAACAAAAGGCTTTCGATCTGTTAGCGAACTAAATGCCAAGGACAAGGGGCGGAGAAAACTCCGCTCCTTTTTTTTATGGAATTCGTGCTTTTTGTCTTGCTTGGATTAATAATTGGGATAATATCCTATTATGACTTTCGCTAAAAAAGAATGGAGTAACTATGGCAAATAAAAAGCCCCAAAACAAGTGGAAATCGTACTATACCGCTCAGTACGAAATAACCAAACGAAATAAGATTCGTGAGTTGACCAAACGGTTAAAATTTGATGACAAAGAAATAATTAACGCTCGAATTTCCAAAATTAGGAATCGTCCGAATAAACAAAAGAACCATCGTTAAACTACGGATAGTAACATTATCAATGTTATTGTGCAAAATCATGTTATCAACTGTACGTTGACTTTTAGTAAAACTTTGTTAGGATTAGATTATGAAAATTAAACTAGATTTGCTTCCGAAAATTCATTCTAAAGTTATAAAAATTGCTTCGGCTAATAGGATTGAGGATTTTGGCATAAATGCAAAGGTTGAAATAGAGAGCGAAGTTTGCAGGGGTGTTAATGTTATTGAAGTAAAGATTTATGACTGCATTGATTCTAAGATTTTGAGTTTTTGTTTAGTAGAAAGCGGTCAAGATCTTATGCTAGTTAATTCTATATTTGGACTTGATTCTTAATAAATCCCTGCTAAAGTTAGGTATGTTGAAATTTTCAATAGGAAACAAAAAGTTGACTCACTCTGAGTCTATCTTTTCTCTTCCTTCGGGATATACTTGTCCCGGAGCAAAGGATTGCCTTGCTAGGGCGAATAGACAAACAGGAAAGATTACCGATGGGAAAGATATGGAGTTTAGATGTTATCATGTTTCGATTGAAGCTATATTTTCAAGCTTAAGGAATCAAATTTGGAATAATCTTGAAACTTTGAGAGGGAAAACTAAGGATGAAATGGCACAACTGATTCAAGAGGCTTTGCCTAAAGTTTTCGTGCATAGAATACACAGCGGAGGAGATTTTTTCTCTCAAGACTATTTTGATGCATGGCTTAAAGTAGCAAAAAATAATAGGAAAATGTTGTTTTATACTTATACTAAAGCCCTGCCTTTTATTGTGAAACGGCTTAATCGAATTCCTGGAAACTTTACTATCGTGGCAAGCAGAGGGGCAAGTTTGACAATTTGATTGATGAATACGGTTTAAGAGAAAGTATTGTTGTCTATTCGGAGAACGAGGCAAGAAAGCTAGGACTGAAGATTGACAAGGACGATACCTTAGCCCAGAATTCTGGAGTTTCTAAATTTGCTCTTTTGATTCATGGTAATGGACCTTCAGGATCTAAACAGGCAAAAGCACATCACAAAAAATGCATTTGACAATTAACAAAATTAAATTAAGATTTGATTATGAAATATGAAATTCATTTAACAGAACAGGATGATGAAGTTATTTTCGAAACGGATAATTTGCCATTAGCCAAAGATAGGTTTTTACATTTTGTAAATCTCTCTAATGAAGAAACCGGACCTTACGGAGGAGAAAGTTTCGAACTTGTTGAAAACGATACCATTATTGATACTCATATAGGTTGGCTTCATAGAGAAAGTTTTTGTTGACAATCTATAAAGTTTTGTTAGAGTTGAATTATGAAATTCATTCTTGTAAAACAATTCGATTCTAAAAGACAATGTGGTTGTTCTGACGATGAATGCGGTCCAAGAGAATGGAAAGAATTTGAAGAAATTGAATTTCTGAACATTGATGAAGCTTCTTTGGCATGTATTAAATTCAATACAGAACAAAAAGAAACTTGCGATTATGAATTTTGTCATATAGTTTCTTTCTATCAATTTTGCGATTATGTTTTTTAAATTTAATATGAATTATATTCTTATAACAAAAGACGATCCAGAAATTCCAGAAGAAATCCCTTGTTATAATAAAGAGGAAGTCAAAAGGTGTTTAAAGATTTACCCCATTAAGCGAATTCTGAAACTCACTGAACATGTGAAATTTGAGGAAGTAAGTTTACTTGACTTTCAATAAAACTAGTTTAATATTAGAATATGAAAGAACAATTCCACCGTAAAAATAAAAAACTCCTTAAAAACTTAGCCCAAAAACTAGGTATGGTTAAGGGCGATTACGAAATCAGAAGTAATAAAGGTGGGAATAGTGTTATGGGAGAGGTGATTTTGCACCATAAAAAGCTTTATATCCAAATCTTTTCTCCATATGGGGTCATGTATCGAAACTGCGAGGGGTTAAAGGATTATGAAGGAGGGATAAATTGTTGGTGTAGGATTGGAGACTTGGATAAGGAAATTTACTTGAACGTTTTTAAAAAAAGCATTAACCGATAAGAAAAATGCATTAAGATTAAATTATGAAACCAAGCGAAGTAGTTGAATATTTTTTAAATTTAGTTTGACTCTTTAAAAGATTCTGTTAGAGTCTGTTTATGGAAATAACTTTTGAACCACTTCAAGATAAAGGAAATTCGAGTATCTGTAGAGTTTTTTTAAATGGAAAATATGCTTTTAACCAATGGACGTTTTATCCAAATCGTTATGATTTTAAAAAAGAAATTCGAAATAATCATTTACTAGACGGTTATTTCCAAGACAAAAAAGAGATAAAAAAAGCCCTAAAAGAACTTAATATTAAGGATTATAGCATTGAAGAAAATGGTTATGCAGAAGAGTTTTGGTGGGTTTGGATTAGAGATCTTGATGATGCTATTAAGTTCTTTTTAAAGTTTGACGTTGACTTTCAGAAAAATTCCGTTAAAGTTTAATTATGAAAGTAACAGTTTACCATGAGATTGACGGAATTGAATATGAGATTCAAGCTAAAGTTGAGTTTGGGAATGACGGAATAGGGGCTTATGAATGTCATGGTTTTAAAGGCTTCGATAGAGGAAAAACCGTAATTGATGAAATCATAATCGAATCAATCAAAAACGACAAAGGAAATCTTGATCATGAAAACTTTAATGCTTCAGATGATTTAATTTGGAAGATTGAGACTAAAGCTTTTGAGCGGCTTGAGGATGAACCGGATTATCCAGAAAAAGAAATTGACATTTAATAAAACTAGACTAAGATTGGAAAATGAACAAAGAACATTTCGATAAGTACGAAGGGTTTGCACAACAGATTGGAATTCAACAACTTAGAAATTTAGTGTTGTTGGTTGCTCCTTTGGAAAAAATAAAAGGGGCTCTTGAAAAAGATCCTAATCTTAATAATATTCGACTAAACAGATGGGATTCTATGGATCATTCGGTAAGATCAATGGTCAAAGGTCCTTGGAGCTTGTGCAATTCTGTTTGTGTTCTTAAACACGTTGCAAAATATCACCTATAATATGGAACTAATTGGCGATAACTTTATCGAAAACGGGAAGCATATTGTTGTTCTTCATTCCCCTCTTTGGAATGCGGGTTTTAGAGGGGAGGGGGAAAGTTTTGAGGAAGCAAGACAAAAAGCCGAGTTTACGGCTAAAGCTTTAATGAAATCTTGGGAAGAAAACAATTGACAAATTGAAAAGGTTTAGTAATATTCAATTATGATTAAATCAAATATAAACGAAACACCAAAGTATGTTGATTAAACTTACAGTAAGCGAGGCTGTTGCAATTTGCAGCAATTTTTTCGAGGAAGCTCATTTGGATATGAGAAACCTTGTTGAGATTATCCTTCCGATAGATCCAGAGGATGAAAGGCTCTGGAAATTAGCTATAAAGCATAAGGAAACTATTCTTGACTTAATCAAGAAAAATAATGGAGGAAGAATTGAAGCTATTAGGTGGGTTAGGACTAACATTATTAACTTTTTAACTGAAGCAAAAAAAATCGTTGATTTTGTTAAGGATAATAGTTGACAATTTAAAAAATCTTGTTAATCTTTAATTATGATTACAGAACATAATGTCATAGGTTTCCAAGATAATTCCGATATTATCAAAAATGCCTTAATAGACAAGGGATTCGAGGAGACTATGGTTTTGGAATGCTTGTCTGACTATATTTGGAATTTCAATGCCGGAAAAGTAAATAACGAGAAATTGAAGATTAGCAACATTCAAATTTTGGAAGCCATTGGCAGTATCGAGTTTCGGCTTTACGAGTTTAAATCTAAACTTGCAAAAGAAACAATTTGACTTTTTGGCAAAACTTTAATATAGTCCTATTATGAATAAGGGAATTGATTACGGATTAGGCAAAACCAATATAGACAAAAACGGTATTAGGTACGGTGTCATAAGCCAGAATTCGGTTTTGCAAGCCTGGTGTGATGACTCTGAACCTTATTACGGGAATCCTGAAAAAGAGTGCCCCGAATGCAAAACTTTGAATAAAGTTACAAAATGGGGCGATGAAATAGAGTGTGAGTGCGGTGAAATTTATACAATCGTAGGCGATTTTGACGATCCTATTTGTTTCTTTTACGATAAAGAGGGAACAATGGCGGAAACCTGTCTTGATACGGATATAATTATTACAAAATCTCCTTATTTCACTTTTGGGCAATTTTGTTCTCCTTGCGTTCCTGGTGCTATAAATCTTAATAATTACATGGAAAACGGAGAAAAAGCTTATTGCTTTGGATCGGATTGGTTCGAGGGAGAGCCTCCTTATAAGATTTTTTCTGTCGAAACCGGATTGGAAATTGACAAAGGATAAAACTTAGCTAAGATTTAATTATGATTAAAGTTGAAAACAAAAATTACAATTCGGCTATTGTTGAGTTAGGGGCTAAACTTGCAAATCTAGCCCAGAAATCCCCTAATGTGGCTTTTGACTGTATTGCAAGAAATATACTTCTCATGGATAATAGTGAAAGCGGATTTATAGTTTCTAAGGATAATATATTAGACTCGATTACTTGGATAGAAACTCAATTAGAAATTTTGAAACATTATCTTGCTAAAAAGCTTGATTTCTAATAAAACCCAGCTAAGATAAAGACATGAATAAAAAAGAGTACGGATTGAAAGAGTTAGTCAAATTGAAAGGTCTGACAGCCAAATCTGCTCTAAGTTGTTTGATGGTTAAGGCGGACCGGAATAAAGAATCGAGTTTAGTTAAGAAAAGTCAAACCTATCGTTGGTTGCTCTCTAAGTTATGATTTGAATTGCGGGACAAAGCATGTCCGGTAAGAGATCCTGAAGACTGAAATATTGACCACGCCGTAAGAGCTTTCGAAGGCTCGGCGGTAAAAGGGTTGCTTCCCTTGGCCTAGGTCCGGAAGGATGGAGTTAGGTTGAGGAACCCTAACCGCAATTCTTAGTTAATTTAGCTAGACAATTAACAAAACCTTGTTAAGATCGGACTATGAAAAAACAAATCTTAAGCTTGATTAAAATGGAATATTCCTATGATCAAGTAATCCATCTTTACAAATATGGACATATATCCAAAGAGCTTTTGAAAGCCTGGGTCAAAGTTTGGGAATGGGCAAGCGTTAAATATGGAGGGAAAATTGCGGAAGAACAAGATCGTTTCTTCGATAAGTACGGGGCTGAAAAGTTCTACGCTAAAATCAATAAAACCAGACGTGCTTTCGGATTACAGAAACTTGGGAAGAAATTGAATTTCCCGTTGATTAATTAAAAAATCTTGATAAAGTTCAATTATGAATTTGGAAAAAGCAAATGCTAGAAAAGAACTATTAGAAATCTATTTCAATAGGGTTTGCGATAAATCGGATTGGAAAGGCCCAATTAAAGGTTTTTGTAGAGTTGAAGATAAAGAAATCATAGCCGATGCAATCGAGTTTTTTACGGCAACTCAAGCTTGTTTTTTCGATACCGGCGTTTCTGGTTGGTTAATGATTGACGCTGTGGGTTACAGAAACGGTCCTGCCGGTCCATAATACGTTGACGAATTGAAAAATTTCGATAGGATTAGATTATGACAAAAGAACTAGCCAAATTCATTCTCTCAACCAAAAATTCTGGATATATGCTTTCAGAGGCGGAAATTAGGATGGTGATTAACATGGATCGTTTATGCCAATTACTTTGGCGTTGCGGGACTTGCCGTTTCTCAGCCCCGGCTCAGTACTATGACACTCTGCTTAATATGGTAGGAAAAGGCGGAGATTACGTTCGGGATATTTCTTTTACCCGCCAAGAAATAGATCAAGCTAAATCCGAACTAACATGAAAAAATCAAAAAAATCGGATTTGTTCTTTTTCGATCATGATATTAGGGGTTTTAACGAATTCATGCAAAACAAAATTAACAAAAAAGCCCTTGCAAAATTAAAAAAGACCGTTAAAGTTAAGACATGAGTAAAAAAGAATTAAACATAATCAAAGAAGGCTTGGAAGCGTTGCAAGCTCATTTGGCAATCCAATATAAAGAACAATCATTGCCTTGTAGTGTGATTGATGAAAAACTTTATATCATAACGGATCTTAAAAAGAAACTTAATTTATCGGTTTTTGGATAATATGACGGAAAAAGCCGTTTTAAATAGTTAATTTATGAATAAGTTCTCTCTAGGTCAAACGGTTGCGACCCCAAACGCACTAGAAAAAATCCATCCTACCGAAATACTACAAGCCCTGTCTAGGCATTCTAAGGGGGATTGGGGCGATTGTAGCGAAGAGGATAAAAAGGAGAATGAATTTGCCCTGGATAAATATCTAAGGCTGTTTTCGGTCTATCGTTCTAAAGGGGTGAAATTTTGGATCATTACCGAAGCCGATAGGTCTGCCACTACGGTTTTAATGCCGGAAGACTATTGACAATCGAAAAAATCTTGTTAAAGTTTAGTTATGACTAAACAAAATTTAGATCGGCTTTATAAGATATTGAGGGATGCTAGAATATGGCATTCAACTGATGAATACAGATTCTCTAAAAGTGAAACCGAAAGAGAGACATGGAGAGTACAGGACAATGAACTTTATGAAGCGCAAAAACTTGTCGGAGAAGAACTTAAGGGGAAAAAATTAATTCGTGTTGACTTTGATCTAAACCTTTGCTTTAATAAACTCCATGAGAGTAAAAATCAGAAGACAATGGATATTCAATCCTAAAACAAGGGTAAAGGGGAACGATAAAGCCTATAATCGGGCTAAATCGAATAGAGATTGGAGGAAAGAACAATAAAAACAGATATAGAATGAGGGAATGATGGAAATCTTAGGTGTTATAATAGCAGGTCTGATTTTTTGGCTTGCGACTTGTTTCAAGAATGAATAATCATGAATTCAATTTATATTTTGCCAATTGGAACGAATGTATCGGTAAATACAGGACATGGAGGATTTTTAATAGGCAACGGAAAAATTGTTTCTCATTGCGTTATTCATTCTTGTATTAAAGCAATAGTTGAACTTTTACCAGGTTTTTGGTCTGAAGAAAAGTGTGGACTCAAAACTTTTGTTTCCCATCTTGTTTGCGATTTTTCCTCTTTAATTGTTGATCCTGAAGAACTTACAGAAGTTTAAAAAAACTCGAAAAAGTTGTTGACGTTTAATAGAGTCCTGCTAAAGTTAACTCATGAAATTTGAACATACTCACAAACTAATTAAACATTCCCTTGGAACTAACGTTGCTATTGGCATTGAGGGAAAAGGGGCAATAGACATATTCAACTTGTTCTGGAACTGGCAAGCCACTAATGGGGAGGCTAATGAAGTAAGCGAAAACTTTGTGTGGTTTTTGGCTAAGCCTGAACAGTTCGTGAAAGGGGTTAGGGCAATTGTGGCAAACCGATTGGCACATAGGGGAGGGGTTAAAGGGGTTAAGGGTGGGTTTAGGGCGGAACTTGATGTTATCGTTAACAACATCTTGGCAGGGATCAAAGAAGAAAAATTTGTGCCGTACGGTAACGTTATCAATGAATTTTTTTCTATTGGAAAACCATGATATGAATAACGATCAAATTAACTATAAGTTCGACCTTTACGGGGCTTTGTGGCTCCTTTGCTCAAGATATTATTCGGGACAATGGTCCAGAGGGTACAGGTTGCTTTCCTGGCTTGAGCGCAAGCATTACAAACCGGGGCACGGATTACAATCTAATCGGTTCGAAAGCGAAACTCAAAAGGATCTGTATCGACGGTTTTTTAGGCTGAGGAAAACTCTTTGATTGACAAAACAAACAATTCTGTTAGGATTAAATTATGACTAAAAACGATCTGCAAAAGCTAAAAACGCTTTTGATTCAAGTTGAGAATTACCATAATGGGGATCACTATCGGTATAGCGATAGCCAGGCTCAACAGAATGTTTGGGCAGACCATAAGCGCCAAATTGTCCAAATGCAAAAGTTTATTCAAGATGAAATTGATTCAATGCCTATCCTATCAAAAATGCTTGGAAATTTCTAAATCGTTTTGAGGAAGAAATTGGAAAATTTTGAGTTGACAATTAATTAAACCATGCTAAAGTCGGCTTATGAACGAATTATTGAATCCCGATGACGAAACAAGCGAGTTTGCACACATTGAATCGGTTGAAACCGAGGATCAATGGTTGGAATCAGCCTATGAGGAAAGAACCGAATGCGAATAACACCTAAGATCCGTAAAGCGGTAAATAAACACCTAGCCTTGCTGGTTTACAATACGTACTTCGATTCACTACCCTTGACTAAGGTTGCCAACATTTTGATTGAGTACGGGCTAAATACAGATGGAATGGAGGGAATTTATTGCGGACATGAGGGACGGTCAACATCCCTTGTGGCGGACAATTCAATGATTTGTATGCAATGGTACCGTATGGGATCTGGTAGATTTGAGTTTAATGCGTACTTGTCTTGACAATTAAATAAACTCTGCTAAGGTTGCGCTATGACAACAATTGAACTTATCGAGCTTTATGATTTCCTTTGTAGCGTTGAGTTTTCCCATAGACTTGACGACAAATGGAAAAGAGCAAACAATGATATGTGGTCTTATAGACTTCAGAAATTTGATCGTTTTAAGAAAATTGTAGGATTAGAACTTAAAAAGCAGAAAAACGGCATTGCGATTGTTTAAGATTTATCTTGCAATCTAAGCCTACTAGGTCCAAGCTAGGCGCGACGGTCAAACCTAACCAAAAAAAATCATGGAAACAATTGAAAAAGGCGATATGGTCCGGGTAGTTGAAACGATCAAGGGTAAAGATAAAACCTTGACCATTGGCAGGGTCAGGGAAGTTAATTCAACAGGGGCATGGATCGGGATTGAATGGCTTCCCTTTCGGTCTCGGTTGTTGAATATGCGGATTGTAGCGAAAGCAAGGAAAGCTTTCGGGTACAAAAAGAACTATCGGGAAGCACGTTTTGGACAACGTATGGTTCAGGCATAATCAAACTCAACCGAAAAAATTATGCAAAACTTAGTCGATCAATTCGTGCAACACTTGCGCAATGGAGCGCAATATGTAGGTGTCACCTACACGTCAAAAAAGCATGGTGAAACGGCAAGGTACACTTTGCTAGTTCGTCAAAAGTACACGGATCTGATTGAAAAGTCGATCCTGGAATGCGAGATCCGGCTCAATGAACTTGGGGATCAAAACACGGTTGAAGCAATGGCGCTTGTCGAACAAAAAGCAAGCTTGGAGGAAAGCTTGAAAGCTCATAGAGAGGGACGGCAGCACGAATCTTACACCAAAAAAGGCATGTATAGTGAAGTTGTCCCTGGGATTGCTCAATTCGACGATGGAACTTTTGAGCTTAGGGGCGTCCAGACAGCTAAGGTTGTCTTGGTCCCTGGGATTTACAAGACGGTGAATCACAGGAACGAATTAACAGCGGCTAAGGCTAAGCTGAGAAGCGAATTGCCGGTTGGCAAGTACAAGTCTCTGGCTCTTGATCTTGGATATATTCACGGCGTTAGAATGAACGGCACAACGGTTGAGATTGATTAAGGTGGTTAAGTGGTTGCGTCTAAACGGGTTAGGATGGAAACATTCTAGCCCGTTTTTTTTTGAAGATTTTTCTTGCACCTTAATGGAATCCTGTTAATTTAGGGGCATGACATATACCACTGAATCAATTCGGGAAAAATTGCTCACCGATGATCTATGGCTCTGCCGTGGATTGTTGGCTATCTTCAATTGCCAAACCGCTTCGGAACAAGTCGAGGGGCAAACCAAGGAGGATAACGGGATAGGGTTTAACGGTGTCGATGCTTTTATCCTGTCATCGTTTGCGGAGTTTTACAAGCGGACTGGATTCTTAACACCTAAGCAGATCGTCATTGCCCGGAAAAAAATGGGCAAGTACTGCGGACAATTAACCAAGATAGCAAACAAAGAGTAAACAACTAACAACCAAAAACCTATGTATAATAAATTCACTACCCGTTGTAACTGCGGAGGACTGACTAGCAAAGCCTATGCTCGGCAGCATGATGGCAAGTGCAAGTCATGCTTCACTGGCGTCATAGTTGACAAGTCCTTCCCCTGTCCTGATTGTGACGGTAGGATCACAGCTTGGCAAAAGGCTAGAGGATACCATTGTGACAATTGCACAAGGGAAGCCGATCCGATAGGATATGCAAACGAATGCAGGGGCTTGTACGACGGTCCAGACTATTGAAGATTTTTCTTGACCTAGATTAGAACTATGATATTTATTAGGGCGCAACAGTCAAACCATTAACCAAAAGATACAATGAAAGTTTGCGAAATTGTTACTAGCCGGATCGTGGAAGCCATGCGGTCAACCAACGTTATCCCTTGGAGAAAACCTTGGAATGTGATGGCATTATGCAACGCGTTCACTAAACGAGCATACAGAGGCATTAATGTGATGATGCTATCTTTGCTAGGGACCGATACTGAATTCGTGACATTCAAGCAGATAGTTTCCAAAAAGGGCACCTTGGAAAAAGGCAGCAAATCTCTGCCTGTTGTGTTTCATTGTTTCGATAAGGATCAAGACGGAGAACAAGTCTATAAGGGAATGCGTTACTACAATGTATTTCCTCTTAATGCTACTAACTTAGAGTCCCTTGGATTAGAGCGTAAAGCGGTCAAGGCGATAGACTTTGTTCCTTTGGACAAGGCTGAAGCTATAGCTAGTAAAGCAGGCTTCAAGGTCAACGTTGGCGGAAACCGGGCTTGTTATTCGTTGACTACTAAAGAAATTACAATGCCCCAAGCGGAAAACTTCCATTCGAGGGAAGAGTACTATCAGACCTTATTCCATGAGATCGGGCATACCACAGGGGACAAGTTAACCCCTTTCCGTACCGAGCCAAATCACAAGTATTCATTGGAAGAACTTGTAGCAGAAATTTTTGCAAATTTTTGCATGTCTTACTTGAACATCGAGACCAAGCAGGACAACTCCATAGCTTACTTACAGGACTGGATCTCCGCTCTTAGTAACAATCCGACATGGATCGAAAAGGCATCAGGACAGGCACAAAAGCGGTTTGAATGGCTTCTGATACAGACTGGCGAAAAGGTTGAAGTACATGGCGAGGAAAAAAGCGAGGATTAAGCTTGCATTGCCTAGCCTGCCGGTCTAACCTATTACCGACGATAGAACCTAACCAAAAAAAAATTATGAAAGAAATTCAAAGCAGGCTTTCAATCCTTCAACGTGAGATTGAAGAATTGCGGCAATGGGCAAAAAAGAACGAAAAAGAGTTTAATGCCCAAAGGGAGGCATTAAAGAAATTTCTTGACAAAACAATGAAACCTTAACCGACAGAAAACTATGAGAATTGAAACGATGATTGAACTAGCGTCTGGCATGGCGCTTGCTATTGGGCAGGCAATTATAGGGGATGACGGTATAGGGGCATTCGAGTATTGGGGCACCAAGGGTTTCGATATGGGAAAGCCCTGTATCGAGTCCCTAGACCTAGTCTCGGTATGTTTGCCAAACGGTCCAGTGGAAGTCCAAGGGATTGAGTATGCTGCCGTCCTACGTGCCCTTGGGGACCAAGCTGAACGCCAGCTTGAGTCTATAGTGTAGTCCTACTTAACCCCCTCCCTCCCCTAGCCGAAAACTAGGGGATTTTTTTTTCGCAATTTTGACTTGACAAAGGGAAAAATAAGAGTCGGGCAAAATAAATTATACAAGACGCCCATGTTTATGAAAATAGTAGGCAAAATATGCCTAGCTGCCGCAGCCGGGGGCTTCTTCCTTATCGACCCCACACTTTCTTACCCGATAGTTCCAAAAATCTTTTATGTTTTATTTCTTCTCCTTATTAGCGATAATTTTTTAAAAGCAAGAGACGAATATATTTCGATAATAGTTTCAAAAATCTATAAGGACAAATCGGTATATTAACTAAAAACATTTACCCCCCTATTTATGAAAAATTAAGAAATTTAGTACGAAAAACAAAAGAAAATATATTTAAAAACCGGAAGTCACCAAATCTTAGGGAGTTTCAAAAATCTTTAATATCGAATTTTAATATATTAGAACACCAAGGGCAAATCGCATCTTCCAATGTAAAAAGGTAACAATCCCAAAAATGGCATATGGCATAATAAAATTGCCCGCAGGAACATTGAATTTTTTTAACTTTGCCTTTGCATTCTGGACATTTTTTTTCTTTCATATTTATTTTAAGAACTAAACGTTACTATCTTCTAAAAGGACGATCTACTCTTAAATATTGAGGCTGTAAACTTTTGCCGAAAGTAAGAACATGATGCCAAATTTTACCTGTAAATAAAAGTTTAAATCGTTCTTTAAAAGATAGTTGCCAACAAGCTATTATTTCTCCTTCTTTTGTATTAGGATTTCTATAAACAGGAAAAGGCAAATATTCTGGCTGGTTTTTAGCTATAATCTCGGTTTGTTCTAAGAATTCTATTGGTTTCATTTTAATCGTTTTTGTTTTCTTCTTTTACTGTTTTTCTATATTCGTCTAGTGCTTCCAAAATTTCCGGTTCAAGACAAACAATATTAGATGGACCATGTCCGTTTTCGATAGTTAAAATAAATGCAAAACCGTCATAATCGACATAAACGCTATCTCCTAAATATTGTTTCATATAATTTTTTGTTCTACTGTTACTAAAGTATCGTTTCTATTTCCTCCATGACAAACTATAAGTATTTCTATTATTTCCATTCCGTTCTTTTTACCTAAACCGCAAGTATTCCACCCAAAAGAAATAGAGAAACCTCCAAAAGGAAGAAGTTGGGCTAATCTAGATCTAACTTTCGGAAACCCTCCTGTAGGATTTTCTTTACCCTTAAATTTTAAGCCTATATTATTATAACTAATTTTGACTTGAGAGATAGAGTAAGGAGGATCGAATAAAGCCCCGTTTATTTTCCAATCTTTAATTAAAAAATCGTAAGCTTCTAAATGATATTCTGTATTAGTATTATTTGGATTTAAATCGTTTTTGAATTCAGCCGGGGATTTTTCTCCGCAAAAAGGATCTATCCATCCTTTTCCTACATTATATCTGTCTAAGAGATCTTTAATCGGTTTTATTTCGAAAGTCCATTTGGAAGGCATAGCCCAAACTCTATTTATTTGCATTTTATTTATTTTCTTTTTGGGTTAAAATTGAATATTCGAAATAATCCAAGTTTCAAACCATAATCCTAAATCTAAACCAAATTTAGAATTTTCGATTCGATTCAAAATTATAATTACAATAGCCAAATTTAAAAAAATACGTAATCTATCTAGGTTTTTATTTTTCGATTCATTCATTCAGGGTAGGTGCGGTTGACATAAAAAAATGCAAAACTATTAATCCAATTCCTAAAATTAGTAAGATTTCGGCTAATCCTAATTTTAATTTCTTAAATATTACTATAAATTTCACAAATTATAACAATAAAAGCCAAAATAAAAGCTAACCAACCAAGCCAAAACGTAATTTTTTGTATCGTTTTCTCGTACTTTACTAATGGGTTAAGTAAATTTAATAGATTATTCAGTATTTTGTTCATTTTTATTATTTATCCAAGTTAAGAGCCAATAAAAAAATATTATCATGAATCCAAAGAAATAACTTTCGGTTAATTTAGCTAAACATAAAGCCAAAATTATTAAAGATAAATACCACAAATAATTAAAATTAAGATGCAGGGACTTCATTATATACCGATAAAACATTTTCTATCTGTTTTTTTTCGCTTTTCCAGGGTTTGCTTATTGAACATAACTCACTCAAACTTTTATTTGAATCAAAGATTTTAACCCAATTGATTTTTTCTCTATATTTGCTAACTTCCAAAATAATTTCTGGATATATTTCATTATTTTTAGAATAACAATTTAAGGCTAAATAATAACAATTTGACCATTCTTGTCCAAACCAATAATTATCATTGTTTTTTAATGTCAGATATTCTTTTTTATTCATATAGATATATATTTTTTTATCTAGTTTTTAAAATTTCATAAAATGCGAATGAAATTAATAAAAATGCCGTTATAGAAAGCGTAATTATAAGAATAATTGGATATTTCCAAAACAAAAATAACATTGCATAAACAGAAGATACGAACAGACATGTATATATCGGAGCTAAAATTAAGGGTTTAATTTCCATATTTTCGTGTCTGATTGTAACATATCCAATATGTAAAGTCCATATAAATATGCTAAACAATTATTTTCATCATGAAAAACAGCCATAATTTGATCGTTTTTCGTTATGGCAAAATCCCTTTCTTGAGCGAAAATTTCCGATACTAGTTTCCCTTGCTTAATGTTATTTTGTTTAGCCCAATTTTGTATTTCTATATAATTTGGTATATTTATTTTCATGACAAAAAAGTTTTATTCCGTATCTTTTTTATGTCTAAGACCCACAAGATAGTAAATAAAACATCCCGCTAAATAAATTACAATTACCGTAGAGACAAGACCGATAATACAAAATAAAGTGGACAAAATCATAATATTTATAAATCTTTTTCTAAATCTTTTATTTTGTTAAAAGTTAAACCCCAACTTTTGAATCTAATAGCATTATCGTCTATTATGAATTTGCATTTAGGTTTCCCTGTTCCTAGCCAAATATTAGTATAGGGAATTTCGTGCTTTTTTAACCATTCGGTCATTTCAACCAATTGTCCGTTTTCGGGGTTCCCGTCTATTATCCTAGAATAGGTCCTAGTTGAAAAAATAACTATATCGTAATCTTTAATAAGATATCCTAACGTTGATTTGGTATTATAAATAGGAGGATCGTATATGGTTCCATCGTGCCAGCCTTTTGAATAAGCATGAATAACGCCGTCGAAATCTACAAGTATAGTATCTTTTTCTTCTTTATATTCTATATAATATCCTTCTTTTATACAACTCTTTATAAAATTTTTATCGTAACATTTTGATTTCTCTCCTTTTTTAGATATTAAAAATATATCTCCGTTTTTTTCTATTTGGATATATTTAGTTCCATCTTCAAAACCTCTTATATGAACGTATTTTTTAGGGTATTTTTCCATTTCTTCTTGCAAACATTGAGTTTTAACTGTTTCTATCATATTCTGTGTTTCTGGATGTTTTTCTATTTCTTCTTGGGGATTAAAATTAGTTTTTTCTATGATTTTTAGAACTCTAATAGCTTCATTATGAGCTTGGATTTCGTCATATCCTTTTTGAGATAAATATTCTGTTATTAATTGGAGATCTGATTTCATATTATTCGGATAGTGACATTTCTTCTTCTTTATATTCTACATATATTCCTTTTTGAATATTATGTAAAACGCACAAAATAAATAGTTTACTATTGACATCAATTCTTTTACCGTTTGTCAATACTATAGTATATTTATCGTTATTGAATTCTATATATTCGGTACTATCTTTAAAACCATATATACAAGTATATTTCTTCATTAATTAATCCATTCGTATTCTGTCCAATATCCTTGAGGAAAACCAGATATAGTTAAAAATATTTCTTTATATTCTGCTTTTTCTAACCATCTTAATTCATTGTTAATGGTTTTAGGAACAAGCAAGAATTTTTTTATTATTCTTTCGTCTCCTATTCTGTGTTTTTTAAATTTATATCTCATTTATCCTATGGGGTCAAAATAATGTGAATAATCTGGTTTTTTAGATTCTTTGTAAATAAAAGTTTCAATCTTTTTAAGTCTTTCGTCCAAGGAAAGGTTCGCGCAATTTAATAAATAATTTTCTAATTCTTGTTTTTCTTTATTTTGTTGGCATTCGTCACATATATCTGGATAATGTCGCACAGAATGACATACTTCTTTTATTTTTTTACAGATGGGACAGTTTATTTTAGTTAATAAAGCCATATTTCTCCCATTCGATTGCTCTCCAACGATATATAACAAAATTACCCGATAATTTATTAAAAATAGCTATCAGCTCTCTTTTTTCAAGCCATTTAGCTTTAACAAGCCATTTTCTTTCATTATTTATTGTTTTGGGGAAAAACAAAAACCTTTCTACTATTCTAATATTTTCTAGGTTCATTATATATCTTATATTCTATTCTATGTAAAATTTTAATATTGTCAATTATATTCAAAAAATTATTCACAATAATGAAAGTTGACAAACCTATACAAATAATACTCAAAGAAAGATCTATATAATTTTTAGATATTTCTATATGGGCAAAAGCCAAAAGATAAAATCCTAACATGAGTATAGAATAAAAAAAATTGTCTCCAATTTTATTGAATAGAATATTTATATTTTGCATTAAAAAGATTGATTCAAAAAATATTTACCGAACGATATTAATAACAGAATCAATACCCAAAATAAAGCGCAAAAAGAAAAAAGTTTTATTATTTCTCTAAAATCCATGGTTTTCCCGTTTCTGGATCTAATCCGAATTTTAACCAATGTTGTCTATATTTTTCGGCTTCTTCTTCTAAATTAAGAGGAAATCCTTTGACTTTATTGAACAAACCTTTTAAAATAATTCCGCTCATATCGTCTCCATGTCCAAAAAGATTGAATCTTTTTTTAAAATCGTTTTTTATAGGAGTATTTTCTTCCCAAAGGGACCAATTATTTCTTAGATTCATCCCAACTGTAAAATGGCAACCTTCGTTGGGATTACATTTTATAAAATCTTTGTCTTCCTCACTAAGGTTTTCAAATAGGTAATTTATTGCTTCGTCTATAGTGCTAGGAACAAAATCTTCATTAAGTTTCATAACTTAATATTACAATTTTTTTTATCTGAAATTTCATTAAATTTATTTATAACGGCTTCATCTAAATCTATTCCCAATCTAGTGGAATTAAGATCGGCGTATATAATAATATCAGCTAATTCTTTTGCAATCTTTTTTATGTTTGGGTTATCTCCTCTACGCATTTTTTTAACAAAATTACAATATTCTCCAGTTTCGCCAGCTAAAGCGCAAGCCCAATCAGTAGGAGACCGGTCGTTTATAGGATGGAATACTTCTTTACAACGTTTTGCGTTTACTTTACTCAATTTTTTGAATGTTAAGCTTTTCATTATTTTTCACATTTTCGATTTTTAAATGTATATCTATATGAAGATGATAACATATAATACTCAACTTTTAATGAAAAGTCAAGAAGATTTTGATTCTTTAAAATCTATACTTGATATGCATAAAGTTGTATTTAATTATGCGTCTCCATTACAATTTATTGAGAAAAAAAATTCTTTGGTAGTACTACATTCAAAAGTTTATTATAATGTACGTAAACAGTATCCGAATATTCCTTCTCAAGTTATAATTAGGGCAGAACAAGAGTGTCTTTCGTCTTATAAATCGACCAAATCTAACAAATACAAACTTAAAAAACCAATACAAAAACAAAAACTATCTATAAGATTAGATAAACGTCTGTATTCTAAAGATAAAAACGATAAATATTTAATTAAAATTACTACTATAAACGGTAGGCAACCTTTTAAATTTGTAGTTTATCCTAAACTTAAAGAATTACTAGACAAATATCAGCATCGCGATCCTTTAATTTATGAAAATAATGGCAAAATATTTATATCTTTTTCTTTCGAAACCAAACCAAAAGACAAATTAAAACAAAAATTAGCTTTAGGTGTCGATGTTGGAATTCGTAGGGTAGTAGCCTGTTCAGATGGTCGTATATTTATTGATAAAAAATTTAACGGAGACAAACGAAAACTAAGGCATTTAAAAGACTCACTTAAATCTAAAGGAACCAGATCTGCTAAAAAACATTTTTATAAGTTACGTCATAAAGAACACAACCAAAGTAAAAATCAAATACATTTAATTACTAACAAAATACTTAAAACCGAAGCAGATACAATAGTTTTAGAAAATCTTAAAGGAATTAAAGCAAAAAAACATAAATATCAAAATAAGAGATCCATTAGTCAAGTACCAATGTATGAACTTCGTAGAATAATAACATATAAGGCAGAGAATATGGGTAAAACCGTAATTCTTGTTCGCCCATCTTATACTTCTCAGACCGATTCCGTAACAGGAAAAAGAGAAGGAGAAAGACGCGGTTGTAGGTTTTATTCTAAAAATGGACTTATTTATGATTCGGATATTAATGCTAGTATAAATATAGCTAAATTATCCAAACTTCCCGTATCACAGACTTATAATCTGACCTATGGGCAGGCGAAAGTCAACTCGCCAATCGTATATAAATCTTCTGCTAATAGGGAAGTATTATAAGCTTCTATCTTTTTAAGGTAGGCGCGGTTGATCTAATTTATGAAAAACAGCATCACATCTTTTAAGATTGGTTTTTCTAAGTTTATCGAATGTTAGTTTATTCATACTTTAAGTTTTTTTAAACTTTTTGAATCTAATTTAGAATTTCTTTTTTTGCAAGTATTATACATTTTCATTAAATAATAAGGTTCTTTTTTTTCGAAAATATAAGAAAGTATTTGTCCTGGAATTATGACTATATTATGAGATTTCAATTCGTACCATATATTATAACAATCTTGGCACATTCCTGATTGATATAATTCGTTATTTATATTTAAATGATATTTATAATAAGTTTCGTCTTTGTTTATTTCTCCTAAACATTCTTCGCAATTAAGCGTTTTTTTTGCTTTTGATTTTTTTTCTGTAAAAGAATCTCTTGAATTAAGTATAACCATGTCAAATATTAACATAGAATAGAGAAAAGTCAAACTTTTTTAATTATAAATAAAAAGATTTTTGAATATTTATTTTATTTTGACTGTAATCTTAATAAATGAGCGAAATCATAATATTAAAGAAATGTACTACTTGTGGAGAAGGAAAAACCCATGGTAATTTTAGAAGACAATCTAAAAATAAAGACGGTTTAAAATATACATGTAAAATTTGCGACAATAACAAAGCTAAAGATAGATATAAAAATAAAAAAGATACTATTGTTTTAAAAGTTAAAGAATGGCAGCTTTTGAATCCAGAAAAAGTAAAAATGTACAAAAAGAAATATAGAAATAAACATATTAGAAGATCCTAGTTTTTGGTTATAATAGGTATGGATATTTCTATTGGCTCGGTTAGGGATGAATCTTTAATCCATAAAAAAGGATGGGGAAAAGAAGTTTGGATTCATAATAATCAAGATTATTGTTGTAAAATTT
>ERZ1292644.551-Hain-H14-01um-R2-551-length-24791-cov-9_pt1 | contig 24791 bp, 41 predicted proteins | sample MGYA00564402_ERZ1292644 | MGnify/ENA primary metagenome ERZ1292644 (study PRJEB36523, sample SAMEA6512644) | groundwater metagenome | collected 2019-01-09 | study: AquaDiva: Metagenomics assemblies of 32 groundwater samples
ATTTACTTTTCAAATAAATTGTTACACCAATTGCTAACATAAGTAAAAATAAAATAAATAACTCTATAATGTCTCTCTGATACTTATTCATACAAAATTAGAGGAGAGATATTTCTACCTCTCCTCTAATAACCAAACCAACTTTATGGCAATCTATAATTTACAGACAAGCTAACACCAGTCGCTGAAATATTGTATGTTAAATTCGAGCTACATACAAAAGGAGTGTTCAAAACTAATGGTGCAGAATTAGCAGCTACAAAAGTAACAAGTAATGGATTTACATTATTCGTCACCTGAGCACCTGACTGAACGAGTGTATACAACACATTATTAGTAAATGTATTTGTAATTCCAGTTGTCGTGACAAAAGTTGTCACCTGATTAGTTGGAAATGTAGTTATATTTGTTTTCGCAGCTACTACATTCGTTGATGGTCCATCAAATAATTTAATTACAGCAGCATTAGTAGAAACTATCATAATACTTTCTACTACACAACCAGAAGCAATAAAAACCGCTTCTCCTGCTGTAATATTATTTGATGTTACATTTAGTGCAGCATTGCTTTGCAGTGACAACACTAACCCAATCATTAATAGAATTTTTTTCATATTTAGTTTCTCCTTTCTATTACGCTCCTCGTTTCCGTTTGAAGAACAATGGTATGATATTACGTCTCTGGGTTGGCAATATTCCTAATGCAACCTGAGAAATAAACCATAGATATTCCCCATAAACGTTTGTTTCATAGATCGTTGTTCCAGTATCAGGATCAATACAAGGAACAAGTTTCTGTTTAGTTGTTTTTACTTCCCCATTCCAAAACATAGCAGGGAAATTATGTGGAGGAGAATCACCAGTAAATTGAGAAGGAGGTGGTCCTACATCAATTGCTTCATATCCTGGTGCTCCAACTAACCAAGCTACTTCAATTGGAGAACTTGCATTATCTAATTGAGCATATTGCGGATGAGGAAGTGTTTCTCCAGCATTTAATGGATCTCCACCTTCAACTCTAATTTCTGGTGCTGGAAATGTAAAGTCCAACTTCATCCTCAAAGGCAAATCTTCCAATCTAGAAGTTATCCTTCCAAAGAATTTACCCCTATAGCTTTGATTAATAACATCCAAATCACAATTCTTATTCTGTTGCAAATAAGGATCAAATGTGAATTGATTATAAGCTTCACTTGATGTTACCAAACAAAACATTCCATCAAGAGGTTGATCTTCTTTAGGTAATCCAGAACCACTAAAGAATGGAATACGAAGTTCTGTTTCCATTATACTAAGAGCATGATTCAAAGCTGGTATTGTCAAATGACTTTGAACCTGCCCAACAATTCCATCTAGAATAGCTGGTGTTTTACCATCTGTAGCAGCAGCAAATGTTCCAGTTCCTTTCCAAGGATTAGTATTAATAAGAACAACAGAATTTCCTTGTGCTGCAAATGCAAATGGGCACATATGAAAGATATTAGTCCTTAGGAAAATATCTTCATATCGTTCTATTTTCTCCATAATATCTTTCCCTGTATCATCCACATGATCCATAAAATCATTGAATGAAGGAAAGAAATTTAGAGCAGGAGATTCAAATCTCTGACGGTAGACATTAGCTTCTTCTTTACGCTCCAAAACATTCATCACATCCTTCTTTGGAGTGCTTCTCATTAAAGAAGGAAATGCAAATTGTCTTAGATGTGGAGAAGGTTCAGCTTTAACTGCTCGAAGTGTATCCCCTTGATTTTGGGACCACCTACGTTTCTTACAAAAACGAGACCACAGTGTCCAAGTCTTACGACGTTCTACTTGCATTTTAGCAAGATAGAATGGTAAACTTTGATATAATGTGATTTGATTTTCTGTCCATCCTGAACAAGATGCTATATCTATAGCAGGCATTTGATATTGTGCCATAAGTTAATCTTTTTCTAAATTTAGAATTTGCTACTTATTGTATTAGAAATCAATAAAGTTCCTAATATGTGATGCCCTTCACGTTAGTAGCATGTTGGTTGCAAGTCCAACTAGACAGTTAGAAAAGAATCAATAGTAATTTCTTACTATCAATGCCCTGCCCAGAGGCTTAGAGGCGAGAAGAAACTATAACTAACTTAAACTACAACTAGACAAATAATTCTCTATAGGAAAATTAGTTTTAGCAAATTCTCCATGATAATAAATTATTGCCTTATCATATTCAATAGCTGCTTCTAATTCAGTTTTGAAGCTACCTAAGTAAATTTTTTGACCACTAACACAAACCAAAGCAAACCAATGACTCCTATTTTTTCTATAGAAAACACCTTTAAAAGTAGAAGAAACTTTATTTTTATTTATTTTTCTATTCCAACAATTTTGAGCAAAAGTTGCCCATCTCAAATTTTCATCAGTGTTATCATAATCATCACCATTTTTATGATCTACAACCATATCTGGATCAGAAGGAGTTTCTAACAAATATCTACCTAAAGATAAAAATGCTTTTTCATAATAAAGGAATATATTTCCTTTTATATCATACATTCTATGATTCTTAATCAAATTTAATTTTTCCAATTTAGATTCAGAAATTAAAATTGGCTTCTTTAACCCATTCCATTCAATCTTAATCATAACCCTTCCACCCTTTCTTAATAAGCAATCTTTTCACTTTCTCTTCAACTTTTAATTTCTGTTCATCAGTTAAAGTCATTCCATAATTCAAAGCATTTGGAGATACTGATGGATTAATTAAAAGCATACCAACATTATAGGCATATGCAGCCTCATCTTCCGTTTTATATGAACCTAGTTCTAACTCCACAAGGTTTAAAATCTATAACAAGATTAATAGATAGCAGGAATCATGCCAACCACTTTAATAATAAAAATCGCATGATTATAATACGAATGGAACCGAATAGAATGAGGACACAAACTATTTAGTTTTCTATATTATAATCATGCTAAAGACCACTATCACGCTCTTTCTGATAATCAGAAAATTTCACACCACCATCTTTTCCTTTGCCTCCCGAATTAACAAATGATCTATTAGTTGGTGGAGCTGCTTTCGCATCTTTCTTAACTCCCTTTAATTTCTCCATTTCTTCCGTAGCAACTTTAAGTTTTCCAAGTAAAATTGCATTATTAGCTGCTGTTTTAGCAAGCATTGATGCTAAAGGATTGTCTCTAAAATGAGAGGGCAGAGCCTCTATTATTGCTTTCTGTATTGCTTTTGTTGGATGTTTTTCATCTGTATAACCAGGAAAATATTTTTCTTCAGCAGATTTAATAATTTCTAATTCAGATTTATAGCTTCCAGAATAGCCATCTATAAATCCAGATAAATCTTTTCTAAACCGAAAGCTTTGTTCTTGTGCATCTTGTAGATATTCTAAGATTTCTGCTTCCGATTCTGCTGTAGCATCTTTATCATCACTTATTACAAATTTTCCTTCTTTATTTATATCCAAGTCTTTCCATTTTTCTCCTCTTCTAACTTTAGCTAATTGCAATTGCCAATGTTTAAGAACTCTATCTGCTAAATTTGTATTGACAGATAGTTGTTTATATTCTGGTGTTAAAGTAAAAGCTTCTGGATGTCCAAAAGCAGAAATCGGAGCAGTTTTATTTTTCTTTAGTTCTTTATTTTCTTTTTTTAATTGCTGATGTTCTAAATAGAGGGGTTTTAACTTGTTAAAACTCTCATTAGACATCTTATGAAAAAATGGTTTATCTTCTTCTGGAATATCAGATAAATCACGCTCCTCTTTCTTTGGTTTAGATTCTACTTTTTCTTCTTCTTCTTTCTTTTCTTCTTTCTTTTCTTCTTGTTTTACTTCTAAACCCCTTTCTTTAAAGAAATCACTTAGACCTGGAGCTTCTTTTTTCTCTTCTTTCTTTTCAGATTTCTCTTCTTTAATTTCCTCTACTTTTTCTTCTTTATTCTCCAACTCTACTTTATTTCCTTCAGCATCAACTTGAGAAAATTCAATTTTTTCATCTCCAGATTCATCATCTGGAACTATTTTTTCTTCTTCTTTGTCCATATTATTCAATTGTTGGTTTGTTTTTATTTTTAAGATAAGTTAAAATCTCTTTTACTGTTTTTGCTTTTATTAAGTTCCTTGCAACTCTACTATCTATAGGAGAAACTGAAGCCATATTAGCAGCATAATCTTTGAGTTGTAATTCATAGCTTTCTAAAAATTCAATAAAATCAACAGTTTCAAAAGTATTTAACCAGTTTCTATATTGCTCTGCAAGTATAGCTTTTGACTCAGATTTTAACTTTTCATCTTCTGTTGATTCTTTTTCCTCTTTTTCTCTACCTGTTGCTCTGTTATATAGTTCTGCAGTATTCATAATTTTGGAGCACTTAAATATTGAACTACTTGTTGGTTTACTTGTTCTAATTGTTGTTTTTCTTGAGGATTAAGTGAAGCTAAATCTTCTTTTGAAATAAAAGCTTTAAGTAATTCACTAAGAGCACTTATTAAATTTATTTCAACATCACCTTCTCTTAAAATTTTAATATATTCTTGAGCACGATCTGGATATGATAACTGAACAAGATCTTCTAAAAACCTATCTTTTAGTGGTGTTTGTTGAAAAACTGGCCAGTCCTGCTTCATCTGCGTCAGTTTATAATTACGTTCAACATAATCAACATCACCAGCTGCACGTATTTCATATTCTTCTGAAACAGATTCTATGTCATTAACCCATTCGACTTCTCCACTTGGAATTATTTGACCCATCGGATCAGGAATCATCACATCTTGTTGCTTAAGAAGGAACTTAATTTTACCTTGTAATGCCTGACTTTGAACCATTCTCCAAGTAAATTCAAATACTCCACGTAAGAACTCAGAGAAATTTGATAAACCTACAGATTCTATCTGTTGTTCTTCTTTTTCTGCAATTCCTAATTCTTTAGCTGTTTTTCTAGCATCTTTCCTATTAGAAACTGCATAGCTAGTTTTTCCGGTTTGTTGAGCGTTAAGAGTCGATAAGAATTGCATTGAAGATAAAACCAAAGGATCAGGATAATCAGTATGAAAGAAATTCAAAGGCTTACTGTATATTCCTCCATGCATTAACTGAATATCTAACTGCTTTATATCTGCACTTTCACCATCATCTGTAGCAGGAGAAGCATATACATTAGAAGCTCGTAAGAGTCCATTTACAAATCCGGTTATAATAGCTGTATGTGCTTCTTGTTGTGGTCCATCTAGAAAACCTCTACCTTTATGTCCTGTAATTGGTTGTTGTTCATCGTCTCTGTAAATATTGAGAAAGATAGGATAAACATCTATTTCTTTATCTATCCAACCCTGTTGACTATATTCTGCTATTCCTAACTTTAACTTCTCTGGAGGTTTAAGCCAGTTATTTATATTTGTATTTCTTGAATACCAGGCAATATAAACACAGTTATTATATTTGAAATAAATCTTATAAAGTATCTCTATTTCATTTGTTTTTCGCTTTGAACGATTATTATCTAGGATAGAATCTATTTGGCTATCATCAAATCCTTTTTCTTTAAATCCGCGAAGTCTAAGTAAAGTTACTTCATATTTACGTATTACTATCTCTGAGTCCTGTATATCTGAAACTTTACGATTGTAAAATAACCTATCATGTCCTACATGTTCAAATGCTACATGAAAAGGTTTAGTTTCATCAAATACTACTTCTATTGCATCATCTCCGTGGAGTGCAGAACCATCTATGAGACGTGTGAACTGTCTATACCAACCTCTGTAGGTTAAACCTTTAGTAAATTCTATTTCTATATTCTGTGTATCAAAATCTGGATTGGATTTGCACTCAAAAATAGCTAATCTATTACTTTGCTTTAGAAAAGCTAAGTATTCAGGATGTTCTCTTGAAATATTGACATCTATTACTCGATCTGGAATAAATGTTTCATCTTCTGCTAATTCTCCTTTTTGACGCATTTTCTCAACATCTAACTCAATATATCTTTCCTTGCGTCTCTGAATTGACAACTCACATTCATTAGACCAAGCATCAATCATGTCGTTAATACAGATTTTTGCTTTTTCAAATTCAAACAACTCCTTATAATCCTCCGAAGAAGCTTCTGAATCTGGAACTGATTTAACTATTCCTAGTTCTTCGTTCATAAATTAAAAGGTAAAGTTTTACAAGTAAATCCACAAGCACCTTTATGACCGCCACCTCCATATTTAATAGCTATTTTAGACAAATCTATTTCTTTATTAAATGGAGTATGATAAAGCGAAATTATCCATTTATCTCCAGTCCATTTAAAACCAAGTAAAGCATCATGGTCTTTTGTAACTCTAGAATCAAAAGAAAGTGAATTAAATCTAGCAGAATTTAGAACTAAAAAATTAAGTTCTTCCCATTTTAGTTCAAATCCATTATTTTTAATTATACTTTCATCTTCTTTTTGTTTATAATATTGTAAAGCTTTTCCCTGTTCTAATAATTTTTTAACATAGCTTTCATCATAAAACATTTTAGACCAATCTAATTCTTCACTTCTAAGTCCATGTTGAAATAAGTCTGTATTTGGATCACGTTTATCCCATATATCATACTCTCCAGCTAATCTTACAGATAGAGGTTCCACAACCCATCTTTCTACAAAATCATTCTTAGATGGCATTGTTTTTTGATTCTCTCCACGATTAGCAAAGTTTGGAGGTTCTTCATTGAAATATTGCCAAGCTAACCTACAAGCTGCTACTCCATCAATTTGAAAACCTGGTTTAAGTCCAAATTTATCCATAGCTGTTTTATGATGATCTATCCAATTAAGTCTTGTATGATTCATTAATTCTGGTATTGAAATATCCAACATATAAATAAGTTCGTCTTCCATCACTTCTGGAATCTTATCTCCATATTCATAACCTACTATTTCATATTCCGGACCTAGAAATTTCTTAGCTATTTCTCTGCAAAAAATTCCATCGAAATCTGATCTATGATGTATAATTTTCATTATTTCTCCTCCTTACCTTCTACTTTTCTCTTTTCTCTATCTCTAGTCCTTTGTTCCTCCAATTCTAAACACATAGTTAACATATCTAGAATTTTCTCATTGCTGTCACTTTCTACTCTAGTTTGTAAGTATTTATATCTGTCTATCATCATTTTAAATACTTCGTCATTCTGAATCCCATCTGCTACAATCCTCAATTCTGTGCTTTCTTCTCTAACTCTTTCATTATGTAAAAATTGTAGTTCCTGGTAATTTGATGGAATATCAAAATTTTCAAGTTCATATTTATGTCCTGGTGTTAAAACTCTCATAGGTGGTTTATAAGTTTCACAACATATTCTAGTTAAATTTATTTTCAGATTTCCAGAAACTATGGTCTGTAGCTATTTCTTTAAATCTATCTCAGATGATTTCTGCTTCTCCAACCTCTTTTGCCATTGTAAATGGTTTCATTTTATTGGGAGGAGAATGATATTCTGAAACAACTTGAGGACCTTCTTTAATCTTCTTATCTACTTTCTCCAACCTATATTCAGCTTCTGCAAGATCAACTCTAGCCCTACATAAAGATTGAATATATTCTATTTCTCTTTTATCATTTATTCCTAATATTAGGCTTTTCCATTTTTCTTTAAAAGTATCTTTAGTTTCTTCTTTCATAGGTAGTTTTGATCTGAGTTCTTTTGATTTAGAAAACGGCTTAGCGCCGTTTTCCGATCTATCTCTTCAATGCTGCATTTAGACTTCCTCTTATTCTTTTTCTATCTCTTTTCTTTCCCCACAAATCATTAGCAATTAGTAACTCTTCTACTTCTTCTCTTGTCATTTTTTTGCTATCTTTAGTTTCCTCTTTCTCTTCTTTTTCAGCTTCATCTAAAAAATCATTTACTTTTATGTTGCTGAAAGCTAATACACAAGCATCTGCTCTATCAGGAGAGGGTAAACCTTCTGCAATCATTTCTCTTTTACTTTGAAGACATAATTTATCTATTCCAGCAGTTGACTCCTTATATTTTCTACTTGAAAGTTGAGAGTAAAGTCTTTCATCTTCAAGTAAGATTATCAAACCCTCATCTACTAATCTTGCAAATTTACTCCAAATCTCCGCGCCCCTATTTCTATATTGTTTCTTATTTCTAGCTGGAGATTGATTGAGAACTCTATTTATCTGCCAACCCTTTCTTCGCAATATGTCTAACACTGCTCTTCCTACTCCACCATCATCTGCAAATATAGAGTTGCAATTTTTAGCAATTTTATTATCTATTAAATGCTTTTCTAAATTATCTGCTAATATTGTTGCATCTTTATTTCTGATACAGATTTGTTGTAATTGTCTATTTCCCTTAAAAAAAGAAATTACAGATTCATCTCCATTAGTAGAAAGTGCTACATCAATACCTACTCTTATTTCATTTCCTATTTCATCTACTAAGTTATGTTTTATTTTGTGTTTAAGTTTTTCTAATTTCTCTTGGTTAATTACATATTTACCACTAGTAAAAGAAAATAGGGCCAACCATTTTGATCTGAAAATAGGAGAATGTTCCCCTAGTTCTTTACGATCAGCCTCAAACTCTTCTGGACTTTGGTGTGGACAATCGAAGTAGGTAATTCTAACTTTGTGCTTCCAATTTATAAAACTGTTATAGAAATCTCCTAAAGGCTCTCCTGGTGTAGAAACATTTATCCAATGAGAAAATCCTGTGCAACGTCTAAGTCCACGAAATACTTCTGGTCTTACAGATTTAGCTTCATTAACTATAATTGCCATTTCTGCTCCTCCATCTAATGGATGATAGCCTTCAACATTGGATTCTTCATCAGTTGCAAAAAGAATAATTTCTGAACCACTCAAATGACATATGATATGCCTCTTATTGATTTTCAATATTGGTGCTCCAATATTTTCTACTGCCCAGCTATTTATGCGTTCACCTAAGCCTCTTATATAATTTTCTGTTTGATTGGTTAACTGAACCCCTGAAGAAGAAGTTATAATTACTCTACTTCTAATTTTTGTTAGTATAAACCAAAGAGAAAAAGATGCAATTACAAATGCGTCTTTTCCACTTCCATTAGCAGCACATAAACAAAATTTGTAGGGATGTATTGAAGAAGGTCGAGCTTTACTTAATTGTTCATTTATTTCTACTTGCCATTTATGGAGAGTAATTCTATTATTATAGATATTTGGATCAAAAAAGGCAAGTAGCTCTACTGAACTATCAAATCCTTCTAAAGTCTTCCATTCATCATAAATTTTAACTGGAGTTTCTTCTCTATAATATTTACCTTCTTTTTCTACATAATCCTTATAGTCTTTATTGCTAGAAGCCTGAAATGATTCCTCACTTATAAATTTTTCTAACTCTTCCTTTGAAAGTTTTTTGTATTCTATGTTCAATTAGTTCTACTGATTTAGAAATCGGCTCATCGCCGATTTCGGTTAAATTCAAGAGTAGATATGGAGAAATAAAAAGAACCATACCTACTCCTCAATAGTTAGTAACCAAACCAGAAACTAACTATTAAGACGCTAATTCTTTTAAATTTGGACTTATTTCAATTATCTTGTTTCTTCCCTTCTCTATAGCTTCTTTAGCTTTTTTCAATTGTAAATTTATGTTTGTAACATTCAATGAAACATTATTTAACTCTTTAATATCATTACGTCCTAATTTCTCATTAACAATAAACTTTGCAGCTCTAAATCTAACACTCTCATTGTCCGCATAAAGTAGGTTTCCCATTATCAGTTTTGCTGCATCAAACTCATCTTTTGAAAATATATCTTCATTTTTCTGGTATTCCTTAGCAAAAGCTTTACTCTTACTAGCCAAAGCTAGCTTCACTGCTTCTATTTCTAAACTAGCAGCTTCAGAGATTTCTTCTACTGAAAGACCACTCTCTTCATAGAGAGCTACAATCTGATCTGAATTCATTTGTATTACTCCACTTTAATTTCAGCTATTCTGTTTCCTTTTGCACTTGCACACAAAATCTGGGCACTTTTACTTAACTTCTGGAGGATGGACTTAAAAGCTTCGCGCCGTTCTTCTTTAGATTTCATAATCTTATCTACAATTCTAGCTTCCTGTTTTTCATTTCTGAATACTTTATTTTCATCGTTCATCTACCCGTTTATACAGCAATTGATGTGCCAATTGTTTTTAAATTTCTAAATCCATTATCAAACCTAGAAATCCGAGGTTTATTGTTTAAGGTTTTCTATTTTTTTAAAATTTTGTGAGGGTTATAGTTGGTCCGGGAGAAACTAAATCGGTTCTATTTCACATGTCCAATTGAGATTGAATCTCATTCTCAAGTGAGTGAGTATTCACTTACTTTAGCAGGGTAGTAAAGTAAGTAAGTGTTCACTAACTTAGGAGTCACAAGTAAGTAAGTATTCACTTACTATGCTCCAGGATAGATAGATGACTAGTCAACTATTGCCTCAATTCTGGAATCCAATAATAGGACAATGTAAGGTGTTGATAATCAAGGAGTTACACAAAGTGTATCAGTGTCTTGTCTTGATTTGAGACAGTTTTGCAATATTAGTGAAACTTAAGTCATTGACTATCAAGGACTTATGACTTGGCACTCCACCTGCTTATACTGAGTTGCAGTTTGCGGTATTGGACACTTCGTCCTAAAAGGTGCGAACTGCGTCTGTTAGTCACGGGTTGACTATCTAGAGATGAAGTCCTTAGACTCGAATAAATTGGATTTAGGGGACAATAGCATTGCCTAGTATTAAAAGAATGTTTAGCTTGTGATTAAGCTCTAGGTTACGCTAGTAAGTTAATATAAAGCAATGTGACCAGTTCAACTTAGGTAGTCCATAGTCCATATATGGACTTGAGTTGATAGTCAATGATAACTGTTCAATTAAGAACCTTTGACACTCAATTCAAACACCATATATGCCAACTATTACAGACCAACCTCAAGTAAATACACCTGCTCCGGCTATAACTGTTCAAGTTGAGTTTGGTGAAGGACGTTATTCAAAAGTGATGAACGAACTCTTCAATGACTCACAACGCCTGCTCGGACTTCAAATCAAGCAAGCTGAAAAGTTAGCTCGTTCGTTTGGTGCAGAGTTGGGAAGATACCAGGGTGATGTGCAATTCAAATACGGAAGAGTGTCAAAAGATAACAAAATGACACTTCGGGAAATTACAACAATCAAAGGGTTAACAGTCACATATGCAATCGCTTTAGCTCGTGCATGTGTATTACTACAAGAGGCGACCGGGTTTGGAGTGAATACTTACTCCAAAATCACACTCGACAAACAATTTGTCGAGTGGCTTGATAAGTAATAAAGTAAGGTAGCATAAAGTAACTAAGTGCTACTCTCTTTGATACTAACAACATTGCGGATTATGGAGAGCTAAGTATAGATTAATTCTCTATATTTAATTCTGTGTTCATACTCCTCGAACCCGAATAGCTAGCCAATAAAAGCTGAGGTTATAGTTTGTAGCTATGCCTAACATTATGGTTGCATACAATAATTTTAAGAACAAAAGCTAGGTTTAAAAGTGAGTTCTTAAGACTCTTTGCAATTTGAGAATGCTCTGGCCATAGGTGAGAACTAATAACATAGAGAGCTAAATAAAAGGAACAACTAGAAATTCCACCAATACTATTCGGCACTCTATTTCTAAGGAGATAGCGCGGCAAGCGTCTTATTGCTCTAGGCAAACTAGATAAAGAGAAGCAAGCTAGCTAGCTATTGATTTAAATTATTAGATCAATATCAGCTTTAGTTACTTAATCTAGATAACAGCTAACAATATGCGCCGCGAAAACAACTAATTCGCTAAGTCTAGATAACAAATGCTATGGACTTCACCCTATCTTTCTCAGGGCATAGCTATAAATTCTAGGCGGGTCTTCCTAAATTCAAGAGAGTCATATGTGACAGATATGACTCTCTCTTTTAATTTCTTAGCTGGCATGATTTATGCTCTATTGATACGTAATTTAAATCTTCAACGGCATGATTTATGCTCGGACAATACGTAACATTAAACTTCATTGGCATGTTTCCTGCTACTAATATACATAACACTTTTCTTCTTTAAACTACGATTTTCTTTACTCATTCCAACTTGGCATGAAACCTGCTAGTCATTTGGCTTGCATGAAAATAATATATACTCTTTGTAGAGAGGTTCATTCAAGTGTCCCAAAGTTGTGCACATGGACATGTCTCAAAAGTGGTGTCTTGGACACTTGTATATTATATTATATATATTTATATGTATATTGATAAATGATTTCTTATCCTCATCAACCAATCAAGATCAGGCAGTTTTTAGAAAAATAAATAAGGAAGAAAGGAAACTAAAATGAAAGTTATATGGTTGACAAAAGAAGCACAAGAAGCAATGAGAAAGGCAAGGAAAAAAGCAAATAGTAGGACTTTAGCTATGTTGGCTTTGGTCGAAGATGAGTTTAGACTAGAAGATTTTATGTCTAAATTTGGAATGGATGAAATACAAGCTAGGGGTTGGCTTAACTACCAAGTAAAAAGAGGAACTTTGGCAAAACTAAGGGGATATAAGATATGGAAAAAATTAGTTTGAATTTAAAGCATTTTAAGGAAATTTTACAAGTTTACAAAATAGTTTCTAATCATGCAACATGGCATGATATTCCTTATGATTGTGTAAAAATAGTTTTAACAGAAATAGAATACAATACTTTATATCAGTGTACGGCACAGTTTCCGACAAGTGATTTAGAATTGAGAATTGGAACTGTAACAAAATGGAAGTGGGAGAAAATATGAAATACAGACAAATAAGAAAATTACTTAAAATAATGTCCACTACTAAGTGGAAAATAATAAATAAAGGAGAAATAAGGTTAAAAGTTAATTGTTCAGTATGTCCATTGACATATTGTGCATCAATGGTAAGCAATAAACAGTTTAGGCTATGCGAATATAAACAAGCAGCTAGAGAACTAGATATAAATACCTTAGATGCTTATCGTATAGCAAATGTGGCAGATAGTGATTTAAATTCTGGCAATAAAGAAAGAAAACAACTAAGAAGAATTTTCCTAAAACTAATAGAAAAACAAAAAGTGGGGTAAAAACATATGAGCGAAGTAAAACTAGGCACAACACCAGAAGTAGAGGTAGGTTATAAAGATGCAATACATATAGCTGTATTATCTGTAACTTGTAATTCACCAGTCAATCCAGGACAAAATGTAGGAATAGAAGGTGAAAATATAATTTCTCTAAATAATCATTTTATTAGAATTGTTGATCCATTTTTAAAAGAAAAAGTAAAACCAGGAAAGAAGTTTTGGTTGTTGTTATATCCTAATACAATAACATCACTTAGACATGAATGGACACATCCAATATTTGAAAAAGAAGAATCAGTTAAATATTTACAGAATGTAGCAGATCAATTAGGAGTATCTTATCTTACTTTAATAAGTTCTCTTATAACTGATAATTACAAAGGTAGTTTTAGAATAAATATTAACAATACAGAATTAGAACCAGAAATCTGGAGTCATTTAAAAATAACAACTGGAGTAGATATTCCAGAAGAAAAAAGAATAACATTTTTTAAATGTGCATGCTAATATGAAAACAAGAAAAGAAGAAGTAGCAGTTCTTAAAGATTGTCTCCAGTTATATAGAGATTATTTAGAAAAACAAGATTGGAATTCAATAAAACATTTAGCTGAAGTAATTAGAGATTCAGCTAGATTTTTAGAATTGGAAGATAAATTAGATTTTACTAATTTTGAGTTAGAACTAAAAAAAATAAATCCTACAATTAAATAATCGTGCAGCACCCAACATTATAGGAGAGTAAATGAATAAAAATAACTTAAAATTACTAAAGCAGATTTCAAATATAGATTTAGAATTAGATAGTAAAATAGTTTCCAACACACACAAAATAGAAAAAATACTAAAGAAAATGAACATGAATGAGTTAGCAATAAAGAGATTAGAATTATTTGATAAATTAAAAACTCTATTTCTAGATAGTGAAGAATACAAAGAAACATTAAAGGAAATAGAATCTGTTGAAGCAGATTTCAAGAAAATAACTAGAAGCAGAGAAAAATACTATTTGTTATAGCAAGTCTAATCTTAACTTTCAATTGGCACAGAACATGCTACAGATAATTTCTCACTTTACTAAATAGATTAACAACCTATTAAGTAAAACTAACAACAACAAACAAAACAGGAAACATATGTCAGATAAAATGATCATAACAAAAGAAGTAGAAGTAGAAGAAAATGGAAAGAAATCAAATCTTAAGATTGAGATTCCAATCGAACAACATAAAGTGTCACGGGGTAAAGGAATGGGTAATATTTATTTGGGACCCAACTTTGAATTGTTAACTCTGGATTGGTTCATGAAATTATATGGACCAGACAATGTGTTCAAGAAGATTATTCTTCCAAAGTTCAGGAACTTTTGCTCAACCATAACAAGAGAAGCAAAAGATGATGCTAGTCCATTAGATCCAAAAGATCCAAAGAAAAAGAAAAGATTATATGAACAAATGGATGAACAAAAGTTTAATGAATACTTCGAGAAGATGTTGCTTCAATTATCTGCAAGAGGAGAATCTGTTGTAGCACTGAAGCTTAGACGTATGGAGTTGCTTACTAGATTAGGTGATCTAGATGACACTTCAAGTGACTATGACAAGATTGCATTGGCATTAATGCAAGAACTACGTGGAATACAACAAGCACTGGCAGATAAGAAGACAGATGATGAAAAAGCAGATGAAGATAAAGAAGAGGAAGAACCAGTAACTGCTTAAAAGTTAAACAGAAATCTAGTTGTTAGAGAAATTTAACAACTAGATTTTCTTTTTAAAAAAGGAAATAAATAATGCAATTAAATTTAAGTCTTCTAAATATTTTTCTAGAGGAAATAGTTTCTTATCATGATTTCAAGGAAGTAAAAAATAAAAACATATTAGAAATATGTAAACTAGTAGATCATGAAGAATCTTTTTGGCATGTAGAAGATAATAAGATTTGGAAAAAGAAAATATGGTTGAAAGAGGAGAGTAGAAGAGAATCAATAAGAAAAGAATTGGAGAATTTAAAACAAATTAAAGATTCTAGAATGTCAGCTTGGAAGGAATTACAAATAAAATTAGCTGAAGCTGTAGGAACAGAGATGGAACTTGTTAAAGATTTAGCTTTAAAAACAATGAAAAATAAGTCTGGACTGGCAAAGTTACTAGGTGTGGACCTAACTTTAGTTCCAGATATGCCAGAAAAATATACACTAATAGAAGGAAACAAGACATATGAGATATAATTGTATATATAAAATAGGAATATCAAATCTGAATTAGGAGGTTGGCAATGAACAAGCAACAAAAAATAAAATTAGAAACAATTATCTATGATGTCTCTAGACTTCAACATGATCTAGTAAAACAATTTCAATACGTAGAACTAGAACACAAAAAATCTGCACAAATAGAAATAGACTATGTATGTGATGCACTAAATAGTTTAAAGTTTGCAGCAAATACAAAAATATGAATAATAGAATAAAAATAAATATAGAAACAGAATTCTTTTGCACAACATGTGGAAAGAAAACTAAAAAGATTGAAGCATGTCAAACGAATGTTTGGATAAATAGTCATTGTGTTTTACCATGTAGACCAGATTTGATAAAACTAGAACAAATCTGTAAATTATGTCTTGATGAAATTGAAAATATTAAAAATAATCAATCAGAAGAAGTTAAAATATTTATATTAGAACTTGAAGAAGAAGAGAAAGAAAATAGACTAAGAAAATAAGAGAAGAAAGAGAGGAATAAATAATATGATCTTCATAAGAACATGTCAAGCAAATGAAAAAGAAAACTCTAAAGAGTGATCTGGTAGAAATAAAGCGTTGCTATAATACAGCAAAATCTAGATTAGCTTTTAGCAGGGAAAGTAGAAATAGAAAATCTATCCTTAAGATTTTCGGACTCAAATCTGAATCAGAAGATAAATTTACTAGTCAAGACTTAGAAATACTAAAAGAACATCTGGAGATAATAATTAGAGATAAATATAGCAGTCAGAGATTTATAGAAGATAAGAAGATAGAAATATATATTCCAACCTTAGAAACAAGTGAAGACTATAGAATTTTAGCTTTAAACAGAGATAAATCTCCTGAACCAGATTCCTTCATTTCTATTTTCAATCCTAAGTTCTCAGATCAAATAGTTACTCTTCTTCAACAAAAAGATGGATGTAATCAATTAAGACCAGCCCAAGAATTATTTGATAATATTTTTTATCGTCAAATTAGAGGCCAATTACTTCTAGCACAAACAGGAGCAGGTAAGACTTATATTTTGGGTTCAGTTATAAAGAATCTCTTAGCTAATAATATTCTCCTTAATTGTTTTTCTCCTTGGCCAATTATATATGTAACTAAAGCATCAGTTGTTGAACAAACAAAGAAAGTTTTAGGAGAAGAGTTTAATATAGACTGTGTAAATACGGTCCATGTAATTAATATTGAAATGTTACGTTCAGAATTAGGTTCACTTTTTGTAAAAGAAGAAATAGAAATTATAAATGGATCTGAAAATGTAATTTATAAGTGGAAAAGACAAATGGTTCCAAGGTTAATTGTATGGGATGAATGTCAAATACTAGCTAGAGAACAATCAATTCAATCTAAAATAGCACAAGATATAAATAGAGTTGAGATTCGTTATCCTGGAGTTGTAGTATTTCAAATCTTCTCCTCAGCTACTCCTTTTGCTAGAGTATTTGAATCTAGATGTTTTGCTTGTAGCACTAGAACACATTTTGATTTGGGATTAGGAAGTGTAACTTTGGATGATAGCAACTGGAGACAATTTTCTACTCAGATAGCTGCTCCTAGTGATCCATTAGACTACTGTGAGGCAGCTATAAAGAGATTAGTAGATAAGTTAGAACCATTTATAGTTCGAGTTAAAAATGTAAGACCTAAACACAAAGGAATAAATAAATGTCAAAGAATTCATTTTGCAACAAAAGAAGAAAGAGAAGAATATAATAAAGCTTGGGAAGAATATCAGAAAAAGAAAGGAGAAATAGAAGGAGATGAATCTTTAAGTGATTCTCAATCTAGATTTGCTCTACTTGCACAATTTACTATTTTCCGTAAAGCAGCAGAGAAAATAAGAAGACATCATTTAGCAAAATTTGCTATTGAAAGTTGGAATGCTGGTAAAGCACCAGTATTAGCTTGTGCATTTAAAGGAACAATAACAGCAGTTTATCGTTTACTTATAGAAGAACATGGATGGACAAGAAATGACATATCTTTAATTTGGGGAGGAGCAACTGAATCCCTAAGTTTAAAAAAGAAAATAGCAAAGAGAGTAAAGACTTCTGAAGCTTTACAAGAAGCACTAAAAGAAAGTGGACTAGATATAAATGAGTTATTAGGCTTTGACATAGAAGCAATGGAAGAGAAATCTATAGAAGATATAGCTTTTGAAAGATTACATAGACTTAGTTCACAGAAACCAGAGGAGAGAGAAGAGGAGAGAGTAAGATTTCAGAAACAGAAAAGTAAATTAATGATTTTCACCTTCAAATCTGGAGGAGTAGGATTAAGCTGTCATCATCAATATAGCTTTAGTAGACAAAGAGAAGCACTTTTTACTCCAGTTTATAGTGAAAAAGAACTTGTTCAAGCCCTAGGTAGATGTCCTAGAATTACTTCTCTTTCTGATACTTTTCAAAGCATGGTATTTTATTCAGGGACCATAGAGGAACACGTTGCTACTAGAGTGATTTTAAAATTGAAGTGCTTGAGGAATGTAGTAAAATCTAGAGAGTCTTGGGAGAGTCTTATTACTGGAAAGCAATTAGTGGAAGATAAAACTGAGGAAGATGAATCTGGAACAAATGAGTTTCAGGAATATGGAGGAGAACAATGACAAAACAAGAAATAAGTGAAAAAGGAAAATCACTAACATTAGATATTCAAAACTACATAAATGAAAATAAAGATAAAGAAACAATAGAATTAATACATTTAGTAATAAATTATACAGAAACTCAACTAAAAGATTTATCAATTGAAGATAGATTAGAATTTTCACTACATACAATAGCTATATTAAGCTTAGCTTTAATTACAATGGAAGCTGGAATAAACTTAAAAGAAATGAATAAAGAAGAAATAGCTATGTATGGAATGATGTTACATTTTCAATTAAAAGAAATTAGAGGTAGATGTCTAGGGAATAATCTATCAATACTTCAATCTTTTGAAACAATACAGAAATTTATAATGGAATCTTACAACTTTGCTAACTTCTCAAAAGATAATCTCATTAAAATACTTCAAGCAACACTAATAGTTATTTCAACAAGTGGAAAGTTATGAATCTGCGTCCTATGTTAGCTCAAAAAATAGAAGAAAACAATCTAGACTTTTTACACTATCCTATCTACTTACAAATTAAATTAGATGGCATCCGATGTTTAGTTCTTGAAGGTAAAGCAGTAAGTAGAACGTTGAAAGCTATTCCAAACAAATATGTCAAAAGTAGGTTAGAAGATATATTTAAGATGGCACCATTTTTAATTGATGGTGAATTGATATTGAGAAATAAGATTTCTACCTTCAATGAAATTCAAAGTGCTATTATGTCAGAAGAAGGATGTCCAGATTTTTTATATGTAATATTCGATTGCTTAATAAGAGATATTTTTACTTCATATGAAGAAAGACTAAAGAATATAGATACAGTGATTCCAATAAATAATTTCAGAATAGAAAAATTAGGTTTTATTAAATGTTATAACAAAGGAGAAATTTTAATGTATGAAAAGAAGTTTTTATATGAAGGACATGAAGGAATAATCCTTAGAAGTCCGGCCGGACATTATAAGTTTGGTCGCTCAACTTTAAAGGAAGAATACCTGCTTAAAATGAAAAGATTTGAGGATTCTGAAGCAGAGATATTAGATTCATTTGCTCTGGAAAGAAATTCTAATGAAGCAGAGTTAGATGAAAGAGGATATACAAAGAGAAGTTCTAAACAAGATGGATTAGAAATAGAAGAAACATTAGGTAGTTGGAAAGTAAAAGATTGTAATGAAGAATCTCCTTTCTTTGGTGAAGTATTTCATATAGGAAGTGGATTTACACAACAACAAAGAGATGAATATTGGAGAAATAGAAAGAATGGAAAGATAATCAAATACAAATATCAAGCATTTGGCTCAAAGAATCTACCAAGAACTCCGATCTTTTTAGGATTTAGTTATGACAAATGAAGATTTATTAAAAAAATAAGAATTCAAATGTCAATAATGCAGATAAATTCAATTTGTTCTTATAGAACTTTTCAAATAGAAAATATACATGCTAAAAATAGGTATGAGCTTTGGCTTAAATGGATGAAAGAGAAAGGTCTAAAGAAATGAACAAAATAAACAATACACTACCACCAAGAGATAAGATAACACCAAAAATGATAGAAGTAGCACGTTTAGTTGATCCAAAATTTGCTGAGCAATTAGAAGAAGTAGTTATCAATTCTCCAACTGAAGTATGGTTAAAAAAGTTCAAGTCTCAACATCCAACCATAGAGAAAATAAAAAATCAAGTAAGAATAATAGCTCCACTAAATGATCCTGTAATGATTTTAGGAGAATCAGGAACAGGTAAAGAACTTATAGCACATTCTATGCACGGAGATAGAGAAGGTAAATTTGTAGCTATTAATTGTGCTGGACTACCAGAGAATTTACTAGAGAGTGAATTCTTTGGACATGAAAAAGGGGCTTTTAGCTATGCACATACAAAGAAAATAGGTCTTTTAGAAGAAGCAAAAGATGGAACTATTTTTCTAGATGAAATAGGAGAGTTAAAGCTTGATCTTCAAAGCAAATTACTTAGAGCAATTGAAGATATGTCTATTAGGAGGGTAGGCGGAAATGAAGAAATAGCTATCAACTGTCGTATTATATGTGCAACTCATGAGAATCTGGAGGAACTTATAGAGAAAAGGTTATTTAGAGAAGACCTCTATTGGAGAATAAATATATTTGATATAAAAGTTCCTCCTTTAATTGCTAGAACAGGAGATATACCTGTTATTGTGGATGCTCTAGACATAGAAGATCAAATAGAGGATATAAAAGAGTTTTGTAAACATATTGATCCATCTAAATTAACTGGAAATGTGCGTTCTCTTCAAAAAATAGTAAGAAGATATGTTGTGCTCGGATTGATGCCGCACCAGTGAAAAGGAACTATGATAGTATGCTATGTTTGTAAAACAGAAATCGAATGTTTTAAAAATGGAATTGGAGTTAGATTTGGAGAAAATCATGTTTATATGGGAGATTTATTTAAATGTAAAACTTGTAAAACTAAAATTATTTTAACTGTTTCAAAATCAACATTCGATCTAGAAAAGAAACTTAAAACAATCCAAATGAAAGAAGAATAAATGAATGAAGAAACAAATAGACTAATAAAGTTGTTTGGAAATACACTAATAATAACTAACATATTAACTGCTGCTATAGCACCACAGCAAAAGATAAGATTAGCATATGATTACCCAACAAATGAATTAAGCACAAATCTAACTTTCAAACTATATGAAAGCACAAACCTAAATACTCCATTAAATGAATGGAAAGTGTTAACAAATGTTATTGGAACAAATACTTATATAGATTTATTAGTAGTTCCAGGTCAACATTTCTTTGCACTTACTTCTTCTAATATGTGGGGTGAGAGTCCTTTTTCAAATATCGCTTCGACGCCCAATCTGCCAAGAAGCTTGACCAACCTAACAATACAAAAAATAGATTAATAATATATCCTCCATTACTTTTTCCAGGAACTTTATATGATAAAACTACAAATAGAAATATACGAGAAAGGTAAATCTGTTTTTATATCCATGAAAAGAGATAGAAACACAGAGACTACAGATAAAGAAGAAATCACTTTCATTGCTTTTTATGAAGCTAATAGAGAAAAGTTTGGTCCTCCAATACAAAGTGGATCAATAAAAGTAGAGGAAAATTAGATATATATTACTTTCACTTGGCATAGAACTTGCTAATAGAAAGAGTATGGTCAAAGCCAGAGTATAAACAATATAGAGAGTTTATTATGCCATACAAAATAAAGAAGAACAACGGAGGTTTTCAAGTTTCAACACCTAACAGAGTAGTTGCTAAAAATACAACAAAGAAGAAAGCTAAGGCTCAAATAAGAGCAATTGAAGCGAGTAAGCATGGATGGAACAAGCAATAGTTTATATGAATGAGGAAGTTAAATCTGAAGCACAATTAAAAGAAGAAAAAGCTAGTGAACTATTGAAGGACTTTACTCAACTATTTAAGCTACCTAAATTTAGAAGAACCATAGCTGCTAAAATGGATGAAGGAAGTAGTAAGAATTTCTACTTGGAAAAAGAAGCTAAGAGTTTATTGCCCATCATAGATGAAATGATAGCAGATAAACAAGATAGAGAATTTCTCTTTTCTGATATGCCTCATTGGAAACCAAATACTATTTTCATAAAGCTTAATCAAGCAGTGCGTTATATCTGTGATAACATGGACACAGAAGATAATAAATACAAAGTCTTTAGAAGTTGTGTTCAAATCAAGAAACAAGAAAATGGAATTCTATTTCATTATGTAGCTGATCCTGGGTATAGAGATCGACTATGGACAGCACATAAGGTGGAAAAAGGAGTAGAAAAAGTAATTCCAGTTGAAACATGGAAATCAAAAGTTCAGGATTTTATGTTAGATAGTAAGGTAGGAGATTTTTTAAATATAAAAGAGTTGACCTTAAATGAAGAAGATTTATTATACTTAAAAACTATTTTTCATGAAACAAAGAACTTTCTCTGTAAGTTTACAGAAACAGAAATCAAAATAGCACACATAGAAGATGAAACAGATACTTAAATATTGGAGATTAACAGAAGATAGAAAATTTCTAAGGCTTCTTCCAAGTAAAGAGGGAATTGAAGTTATTAGAAATGCAATAACTAAAACTAAATACAAAGAAGTAATAGAAAAGATAGGAAAATCTGATCTAATAGCTTTTGAAGTGGAGTTTGATTCTCCAATAAAATATTGTAAATCAGAAATAACTACGAATGAACAGTTATTTTATTTATTTTCAGAAAAAAATGTTCAATATTATTTTAAATTCTCATACCAAGTATGAATGCTATATTCGAGATTCAAAAGTTTCACGTAATTCTAGAACATGTTATTTGTGTTTATCCAATAGAAGAAGAGTTATGTGATGGAAAAATAATTTATATTTTCAGTTTTAAATTCTCAAATGGATTTTATGAGAAATTTAACTATGGAAAAAGAGAAGATGCTTATCAAGTAAGAGATAGTTTCATTAAGGCTTTGGAAGAATATAGGAAAAAGAAGTGAAAATTGAACAGCTTCTTGAATCTTCACTTGAAGTCTTAGAATCTATGTCTGATAGTGAATTAGAGAAACATCTAATTCCCTACTTTACAGTTACTAGACCAGAATTTGTAAAAGAAAAAGCAGAAAAGAAAGAACCAAGCAAAGTTTCTATTGAAGAGAGGATGAAGATTGAAAAAGCTAAAGCTATAGCTAGAAGATTTGGAATTGATTTAGGAAAATTATGAAAATGCAAGATATAATAGATTTAAAAAATAATATTCCTTTTAATAGCTTTAAAGTAACACTTTCTAGTGGAGTTTCTTTTTCAGTTCTTCATCCAGATTTTCTTTTTATTGTTCCTTCAAGAAAAGATATGTTTATTATTTCTACTATAGAAGGAAGATGGAATATAGTAGATATAAATAGTATAACATCTATAAATGTATGAAAAACATAAAACCAAGTGAACTAATAAAGTTAGCATTGCATGATTTAGAAGTTGTGGAATCTATGCCAGATAAATATGTAGTAGATATGTCAACATGGCATGCTCCCTATATTAATAAATGTTTTGTATGTTTAGCTGGATCAGTAATGGCAATAAGTCTAAATACTTTACAACATAAAGAAGTTTATCCAACTAATTTTCCTCCAGAACAAAATAGTTTATTACATGCCTTAAATTATTTTAGAAATGGAGATATTATAAATGGTTTATTTTGTATGGGAATAAATAATATTCATATTCATAACATAGAAGTAACTCAATATGAAGTTAATAAAGAAAAATTTAAAGAAGATATGAAAAATATGGTATATAATCTAGAATATAGAGGATTATGAGCAATAAATTACTTGTAATGTTAGATGCTAGTGCATTATCAGCATCTTCTTGTGCATTAAGACTTCATTTAATTACTGTAGTAGGGTTAAAATCTAAATTAAACTTTAATGATCTAGAATTTGGCACCGCTTTCCATAAATTTAGAGCTATCTATCGTGAAGAAGGAGAAGCTGGATTAGCTAAAGGATTAAAGACAGCAAAGAACTATTATGAAAATACTCCAATGGCAATAAAAGATGGAAAGTCTTATCTAACTTCTACTTTCTTACAAAAAGTTTGTTTTGAATGGGCAGAAAAATACAATCAAGATTCCTTCGAGACTTTGAAAGTCAAAAATGAAAAAGGAATAGAAGAATCTTTACTTGAAGTTAGATTTGCTATTCCATACTACATAGATGATAGCCTAGAATTACTTCTTGCAGGAACAATGGATGAGATTGGTAAATGGAAAGGAGGAATTTATTCTATATGTGATGCAAAAACTACTAGTGTATGGAAAGAAGATGAATATTTTTCTGCTTTTCAACTGAGCACTCAAATGATTTTCTATCGTTGGCTTATTAAAAAATATGGAGAAGTTTATCCAGATAGTATCTACGCTAAAATAGATCGTGAAGAGTGTGGAGTTTTTATTGATGGTGTATTTCTAAAAGGAAAAGAAACTCCAACAGTTTATAGACGTTCAGAAGTATTTCGTTTTTCTAATGAAACTTTGGAAGAGTTTAGTTTAATACTAGATACCAAAATAAGAGATATGATATCTTGGATTAAAATGTGGCAATCTGATAGAATAATACCTTTTAGAGAAGGAATGATAAATAATTCTTGCGAAACAAAATATGGTAAGTGTGTTTATTTTCACTTATGCAACTCACCTGATAAAGAAGCAAGAGAAGCTATTGAAGAGTTCAACTTTGTAAAAAGTTTTTATAACCCATTAACTCATGGACTCTAAACCTATAAATTTAGAAAAAGATTTATTAAAATCTTATTTTTGGCCTAGAGTATATATTCATGATAATCTCATAATAAATAATTGCTGGTTTTGGCATGGAACTATTGACAGAGATAATTATGGACAAATAATAATAAAAAATAAGAAGATACTTGCACATAGATTATCATATTATTTATTCAATGGGCCACTTATAAGTGGATTATGTATAACACATAAATGTGATAATCCTGGTTGTGTAAATCCAAGTCATCTAGAGCAAAAAACTAGTGAGGAAAATACAATAGATAGAGAAGTTAGAGAAAGAAATTATATGAGAAATATAACTTCTTGTAAAAGAGGTCATAAACTAGAAGGATCAAATTTAAAAATTAATAATCGCGGAGATAGAGTTTGTTTAAAATGTGAAAGAATAAGGTATTTAAACAATAAATATTCAATTTAAACAGTAAATATTTAATTTCAAAATATATAAATAATCATATGATCTATAAAATAGTATGGCAAGAACATAGTGGTCAAGAATCAACTGATAG
>ERZ1292644.557-Hain-H14-01um-R2-557-length-24557-cov-4_pt1 | contig 24557 bp, 52 predicted proteins | sample MGYA00564402_ERZ1292644 | MGnify/ENA primary metagenome ERZ1292644 (study PRJEB36523, sample SAMEA6512644) | groundwater metagenome | collected 2019-01-09 | study: AquaDiva: Metagenomics assemblies of 32 groundwater samples
CTTTATCTATGATAACAGAAATTACAACTTTAATCAAATATAAATTACGATTATTACATGTCCCCTATTTAATTATTGCCCCTACTTCACTTAAAAAGTTTATAACTGGAAATGGTAGAGCTACAAAATTACAAATGGAAAAAATTTGCCGATTAAAATATAGTTTGGAGTATAAGCATTCTTTAACTAGCGATACAAAAGTTTTAACTGACAACATGGTTGACGCTTTTTCCCTTGCAATGGTATTGCATGAGGTGTATACTAAAAAGATAGATGTAAACGATATTACATATGAAACAATTAGCCATTTATTAGAGGTGGGGTATGTCGGAGTGTATTAATAAAGTGTTTAAACAAGGAGATATTTTATACTCTCCTACATATGTTAAAATTTTAAAATGTGTAAATGATGAAGAATACTTTGTAGAAGATATATTTTTTGAAGTTCAATACACATTAGAAGGTCATACTTTAATTAATACTTATAGCGGGTGTACTTACTATGAGACTTTTACAAAAATATCTTTAAGTTGTCTTATTGAAAAATTTTTAGATACAAAAGATGGTTCAATATTTACAGTTTGTTTCAAAAAATTAAATAATGAATTTAGATATTTACGTGGTAAATATATTGGGCAAGATTTATTATATGGTAGGTCTAGGGTATTTGATTTGGATATAAAGGAAATAAGACTTGTTGATCATCGAACTTTACAATTTTTGATTGTAGATGAGCATTTATATATTGTGAATGATTGTGAATTATCGCTACATGACATTAATACTAATCTTTTAAGGTTTTAAATGGCTTCAATATTTACAAAGATGAAAGGCAAACCAGGTCCAGGGGGAGATTATAGAAAGTTGGTAACTGTTGGACATGTAAAATTTTTACAAGAGTTACCAAATTATACTTCTGAACAACTTATCCAGTTATGTAATAGTTTTACATATTATGGGCATACTAATGAATGGTATATACTTATTCATTGTATTTTATTTCTAAAACTTCGTAAATATAATATAACAGATGCCCTTTTTAACAATTTTAAACATACATTTTTAGTACGATGTAAATATGTAAGGCTGTCTAGAAAATTTAAACAGAATTTATTGGTAGTAATCGGGTATCTTGTTAAATATGGTATAGATTACACAAAATCAAAAGATATCCCTTATGAAAAATTTTGTTTAATTGTGAATGCTTTAAATGTGTTGAAAGATGACCATATTAAACATTTGTTACTATGTAACGATGATATAGATCAAACTTTTGAGAACATTAAACGGTTAACTACAAAATTAACACGTAAATACCCCTATCTAACTAAACGTATTAGACACATTGATACCCATTTAAAATTTTCAGAAGGACAATACACCTTCATTGAACAAATGTATAAAGTGTACTTGCAGGAATTGCAAAGCAACGATGTTGTTCCAATGGAAAATTTTATGTTGGAATGTGTAAAAAGTTATAAAGAAAGAGGTAAAATAAAAACTGCTGTTCATTTACAGCATATGTTTTCCAATATAAAACCTGATATAATTCTTAAAGCATTTGCAGAAGTATACCCAGATATTGAAATTATAGCACAATATCCTTATATAAAATAAATTTTATGAGAGTATTTCAATGCAAAACTATTTAGATTTATTACAAAATGTTTTAGATGCTCCAATTAAACCTGGAAGAAATGGAGATGTGCATTCGTTGTTTGGACTGCATTTTATGCATAATATGCAAGAAGGATTCCCTTTATTAACTACAAAAAAAATTGCTTTTATGAATATGAGTAAAGAGTGTTTGTGGTTTTTATCATCTGGAACTTCATTAGATACTTTACCAAAATCTTTGTTAAATTGGTGGAGTCCATTTGCAGATGAAAATGGGCAGTTAGGAAATATTTATGGGCGACAAATGCGACGTAAACCCATATTTAATAGTAAGAAAATAATTAAAGTTCCAGAAGTTAATATTAAAAAAATCGAAAATAAAACTGAAATATATCCTTTAGAAACAAATGAAAGTGTACAAAGTAAAAATTATGGTAAATTTAATATATTGGAAACTTATATTCTTAAAAATAGAAGAGTTGCTGATATACAGTTTGTTAAAACTGGAACTATAAAAAAAGAAGTAAGATGGGATTTGATACAAAGAGGTAATGTTAAAGATTCATTTGCACCAAATATATATGGAGAAGGTTTTCTAGGGGGAAATAATGCTATTATAACAGAATTAGATAGAAAACTTTATATTTGTTGGAGAAATATGTTAGAAAGATGCTACAGTGTTAAACATCCAGCATATCAAAGATACGGTGGGTCTGGTGTAAAAGTTTCACATGAATGGAAAAATTTTCTAATATTTAAAAAAGAAATACAATTGTTACCACGTTGGGAAGAAAAGTATAAAAATTGGAATATTTATGATTTAGATAAAGATTATTACAATAAAAATATTTATTCAAAAAATACCTGTATTTGGCTAACACGTAGTGAAAATCAAATTTATAGTGGTAATACAAAACTTTTTAATGTTTTTAGTGGTAATAATATTGTAGGTACATATTTTTCAGTTTACGAGTGTTCTAGGGAATTAAATATTAACCCTGGTAATATATGGTTAGCTTTACATAAGCAAAGAAAAACTTGTCAAGGTTTCTCATTTATTTATGAGAATGAAACTGATGACAGTATATATAGGCATCCTGTTACTTTTGACCCTTTAATGGAGATAATAACACAATTGCAACAAAAATCTGAATCACGTAGACTTGTTTATACATTATGGGATTTAGAAGATATAGATAATTGTAAATTACCTTGTTGCCATGGTACAGTTGTTCAATTTTATATTGAAGACGGAAAATTATCCTTGTATATGTATCAAAGATCGGCTGATTTTTTTACTGGTGTGCCAATAAATATTGCGTCATATGCTTTATTATTGAATTTAATTTGTTCCTGTACTAATTTAATACCTGGACAACTAAAAATTACATTTGGCGAAGCACATTTATACCCCAACGCAATTGAATCTGTAAAATTGCAATTAACTCGTAACTCTTTACCATTGCCACGACTATGGCTTAATCCTGAAATAAATTGTATTGATGATTTTACTTTAAATGATATTAAATTAATAGACTATAATTATCATCCAGCAATTAAAGTTGAAATGGTTGTTTGAAGTTATAAAAGGTATAAAAATAAAGGAAAAAATTATGCCAGTTCCAAAACCTAGAAAAGATGAAAAGAAAGATAAGTTTATTAAACGTTGTATGTCAGATAAAAAAATGAATGAAGAATTTCCAGATAAAGCACAACGATTTGCAGTATGCAATACTTCTTGGAAAAATACAAAAAAGTAAAATACTATATAAGGTAATGTTTTAGTATGGATAAATTATCAGAATTAACTATTGATCAAGTGGATACTCTGAAAAAATTAGATCTATACCATCTTATTGAACTTGGGTACTATTCTGACTATGATTTTCAAGAGTTTTATAATGATCTTATACACTTTTTTGGTGTAGAAAATAACCCAAAAGTTTCTAAATGTTTTGATTTAGCCTGGGAAAAAAGTCATAGTTTTGGCTACAGTGAAGTTTTTTTAGAATTTAGTGATGTAATAGAATTAATAAAATAAAAATTTAAAAAGGTAATTTTATGACTATTAAATCTTTTATTAAATTAATTGATATTAACAATATTGACAAAGATTCAGAAATTCTTTTCCCTTGTGACCTTGATAAATTTGAAAAAGGTGAATTATTTACTGTGCATTTTATCAATTATGTAACTCCAGTAACAATGTCAAATGGTTTATCTGGAATTGTGTGTACCCCTTTTGCTGTTACAAACCTTCCTCCAATGTTCAAGGAAAGTTAAATGTTTATAAATGGGATAATTTCTATAAGTTCCAATAATGTTATTGGTAACAATAACAGGTTGCCGTGGTTTATTTCTAAAGAAATGGAATTTTTTAAATATACAACACAAAATTCAATTTGTGTAATGGGAAGGGAAACATTTTCTAGTCTGAAAAAGCCATTAAAAGATAGAATTAATATTGTGTTAACTAACAATAGTTCATATGCATATGACCAGTGGCATAAATACAAGCTTGATAATTTATTTTTTTATTCAAAACAACCAATTGGCCAACTTTTATTTGATTTTCAATCTTTCCAAATTTATTATAAAAAGCCAATTTTTATTATTGGCGGTGCTCAAATTTATACATTATTTGAACCTTATATAAGCAGGTGGTATATTTCTCGTATTGACATTTCTGAGAAAGGGGATACACTATACACATATTTTGACGGGGAATCTTTCAATAATTCATTTTTCCAATCACGTTTACTTGTACAGGATGACGAATTTTGTACTTATCAATATGATCTGGTTGCATAAAGGTTTTTTAGTGGGTAAAAGATATAAAAGTTCAACAAATCTAGAAACTAAATTGTTTAATCTTGAAAAAAGGGCATCTCGTAAACCTGTTAAAGATGAAAAATATAAAACACAAAAACATTTATTAGATACACTAGAAAATAATGAAGTGGGGTTTGAAAATGTGGGCACTGTATTAAGGGGTTTTGATACTAAGTTTAAAAGATGCACTTGATTTAAATATTAAAAATTATTAAAGATTAAGAGAATACTAAATGGTAATTTTACAAAATGCTACAACGGTATATGGTTTTGATGAAGAAAAGGTTATTGAGTGGTATTTTTCTACTATAAATGAAACATATACAGCAACTTTATTATTTGAAAATGGTTACAAACGTTCTTTAACAGATGATGACGCTTTTCAGGCTCTACAAATTTTCAATCAATTATTTGGAAAAGAAAAAGACTAATTATTTTCAATCAATTATTTGGAAAAGAGGAATAATATGCTAGGTCCAATTCTGTATAATTGTTATTTGGAACAACAAAAATTATTAAAAGAACCTGACCCAACATTATTACCAATGCTCATTGTTGTAATTATAATCTTTACACTTTCATTCTTTTTTGGAAATTAAAATTTATGTCAATTTAAAAATGGTGGAACTGTATATTTTATTGTATTTCCAGGTGGTAAAAGTATGGTAAATATGATAAACTGTGTACCACATAAAGGTATCAACCTCATTGAATGGAAAGAGTTTACTAATGGAAAACAAAGTGTCTCGTTGTAGTCAAACTATTGAAGTGGAAATTAAATGTTTTGCCCCTGAAGAAATGTTTTTACCCTATGAAGAATTACCTAAATTTATTCATGATGAACTGGATAAAAATGGCGGAATACCTTGTGAAGGTTCAGGTGATCTTGATTTATGGTGTGAAACTTGTAGATTTGGTATTGTGGAGAGTTGGTAACAATGCTAATAGATCATTCAATTTGTGTAATTTGTAATTGTTCTATACATGAAAATATTTTAATTGGTAATGTTGGTATGATTACTAAAAACACTCCAGTGTGTGAAGATTGTTTAAATAGTAATTTTAAACATTTTAGACATTTTAAATGTACACCATTTTGTTGGCTAAAAAGTTTAATGGGAACAAATGCAGATCGGTAAGTTACTACCAGTAAATAGTTTATAACATTACGAGAAATATATTATGAAATTGGAGAATGGAGATATAATCAACCAATTGGGAAAATTTGAAGTTGTACTATGCACAACAAATTCGCATATTAAACAAAATGGTAATTTGATAATGGATAAAGGTAACGCCTATGCATTAAATTTACTAACAAATAAAGAGTTTTCACTTTTTGCTGGATTGTACCTTAAAAAAATATTTCCCCAAACATGGCAATTTCCAAAATTGATGACTTATGGGTGTGTTATTCCATGGTCATACAATGGAAATAACTCTATTATGTATACAGGTAAAAATAGCCTACTTGGTCTGTTTCAAACAAAATATTGTTTTTATAATTCTTCCACTGTAGAGCTTGTTACAAGATCAACGTGTATGCTTACCCGATTAGCAGAGGTGTATACTTCTATAGCTTGCCCTTTTCCAGGTATAGGTTTGGGTAATTTATTATCTTATCAAGTTATGCCTATTATTGAAAAATTACCAGATAACGTAGTATTTTTTAAATTGTAAAATATGGCTATGCAACTTTTTACATTTATCTAAAAGTATATAATTATTTTAAGGGGGTAAGGCAACATTATGGGGGAATTTAATATTGAAGTGTTTCAAGTTGATAAAATTGAACCACATACCAATGCCGATAAATTGGAAATTGTATACTATCACGGGTACCCTGTTGTGTGCCGTAAAGGTCAATTTATACCTGGACAACTTGCAGTGTATATCCCAATTGATTCCATTGTACAGGTAAACTATTCACATGATACCTTTATGATATTAGGACCAGGTGATAAAATCCCAATTGACCCAATTGTTGAAGTAAATTATTACCCCTTTGATTTTTTAAAAACTGGTGAAACTCAATTAACTCATAGAGTTAAAGCACGTAATTTACGTGGTGTATATTCACAAGGTTTAATTGTGGAATGCCCGCCTTTACCAAGTATAGGTAGTAAACCTTTTGAAGTTGGTGATAATTTGCAGTATATTCTTGGTATTACTAAGTGGGAACCTGCACCTGAAGGTACAAAATTTGGTAAAATGATTGATGTGAAGTCACCTTCTATACATGTTCCAGTATATGATCTTGAGTCATGGAGAAAATTGTCTAATATTTTTCAAAATGATGAAAAGGTGATTATAACCGAAAAATTGAATGGAACAAATGCTAAATTTTTGTATTTAAACAATGAATTTTTTGTAGGTTCACATCGTAGATGGGTACAATTTGACAGTTCAAATTTATGGTGGAAAATGGCTAAACAGTATAATCTTGACATTATTTGCATGGATCACCCTGGTTTAGTATTTTATGGTGAAATTTATGGAAATGTGCAAAAAGGTTTTTCCTATGGTCTACAATTCCCAGATTTAGCATTGTTCGATGTGTATAATTCTTTAAATGGCAAATGGTTTAATTTTTTTGAATTTAATACAATGTGCACAATTAATAAATTACCAATGGTGCCAGTTTTATATTTTGGTTCACTTAATGAACAAGCTTTAGAATTACGTAATGCTTTATCACTTAAAGCTCGTAAAAATGGCTTGACAGACCACATTTCTGAAGGTATAGTTATTGAAAGTGCACTTGAATCAAGTTATGAGCATTATGACCATATATATAGGAAAAAATTAAAATTTGTTGGTGAAAATTATTTATTAAAATAAAAAATATGAGGGTTTAACACAATGGAACTAATGCTAATGGCTCGCCGACGGGGTTCTATACCAATTCTCGGCAGGATTCTAGATGTGGTAAATGGAAACAGAAGCGTAAATGAAATTATAGAGTTGCATGATTTTGACTATAACAACGTAAAAGTTGAAATTGAACTTCAAGGACATCGAAAGACTATAGACCTCTCGAATGTTCAAAAACTCAGATCGTACTACGATGTGACATCACTGATACAGATAGGAACAAATGGACATCCAATATTTTCTAGTATAGATGAGGCTGCCATAAAACTATTAAATGATTTATCATCAGCCATAGGCACTGGTGATTTCAATGTTTGACAAGATCAATATCATTAGTATTTTAACTGACCATATTAATACCCTAAGAAATTATAGAACTAATAAATACAAGATATTTGATCTTATATTATTCTTTTTAATTCCTCTACCTTTTAGCATCATATTAACATATATATATGGCATAACTAGCAATACTCTTATAACAATATTTTCAACATCTCTTTCAATATTTGCCGCCTTATTGTTCAATCTTCTTTTACTCATTTATGACATTGTTAGAAACAAAGATGAAAATACAGAAAATCATAAATTAAAAATGACCTTTCTAAAGGAGATATATAGTAACATATCATTCTCTATTCTTGTTGCCATATCTACCGTGGTTATAAGTCTGTTTATTGCTTTAATAGATAAACCAAAGACAGATATACAAAAGTGGATCATATACATATTAAGCATAGTAATATACTATTTAACTTCTATATTTATACTGACTTTTCTTATGGTATTAAAAAGAGTCCATGTATTGCTCTCTAAAGAATTTGAACATATACAATGACGTTGTTGTCAAGGATTAAGTCTTCCCCTACCTGTAACTTTACAATTAAGCGGGCTCTTGGCCACTTAATGTGAAAAGTCACATGTGGGAAAGGAAAGCTTTCCCACATAGAGACTGATAAAGGGGCTTATCAGCCTCTATCTTGTGCCTGGCAACCTTCTACGCTATGATGTGTATATGGAATCGCAACTCTCTGCTGAGGAACGGCATGAGTATGATACCTATGTGCAAGCCATCGAATTTATTGGTGTGCTCCAAGCCCACGCGCGGCGCGTGCTCGACCTCACGCACGCATGATCGATGCAGTAACGCGGCGCTTGGTGCGCGAGCGTGCCGGGCATCGCTGCGAATACTGTGGCATCCTCCAAGCCCAACTGGCCTTTGCTCTCTTTCACATGGAACACATCATTGCCAAACAACATGGTGGGAATGATGAGCCTTCAAATCTTGCCCTTGCCTGTTATCACTGTAACGCGCATAAAGGACTTTTAAATTATTTATACAGGAAAAAAAGTAAGATGTTGACTATCAAATTTGAGGAATTATCACACCATCACCAAAAATCATATGCAATTAGTTTTTTTGGTCAACCTAAAACTATAGAGAAATACCTTAAAAAAGCTTTATTTTTATTATTTGGTCCAAAAGTAAATATTGTACGTGTAAGAAACTCTAGATATTGGAGAGTTATTGAACTTGATAAAAGTGGTACTTTTCGTTATCGTACAAGAAATTTAAAAATTCTATATTTTTTTGAAGATGACACAAGTGTAAAAAGTCAAAGATTAGAAGGGTTATTGTATATATAATATAAATAAGTATTAATACCAAAGTACAAAGGAAAAATAGATAAATGACTTTTTTAAAGGGAAAATATATCTAAAAACATATTTATTTGGATAGTAAATGACTATTTATAAACTACCACGAAATATTAGAATGTTTCGACACATAATTAGCCCACATAAGGAAATGAAAATATTTGATAAAAATGTTCATTTAGATATGCCAACAATTAAAATTTGTGATACACCAGTTAGCAACACAACGTGCACATGTGGTAAATACAATTATTTATGGGCACAAAATATCATTACAATGTATATTTTAGCAAAAGAAAGTATACAAGGGTACCCTGCATGTTTACCAAAATTTTTATTGCATTTTGATCATGATTTATTACAATATACAACTTCGGAACAATTTATAAGTGGTGTACTTGCAAGATTCTGGTATGAGGCAATAGGTTATCCACCACAAGAGTTATTAGGAAAAATGCCAGTTTATAACCGTGAATTATATAACGCTATAATGAGTGTAGTACCAAAGGAAGATGTATAAATGCAAAAAACTTTAAAAATATATTATTAATAAAATATGGCAATGTAAAGAGTATTATTCTAATAGATTTTACAATTATTACTGTGATTAAAAATTATAAAGGAAAAATGTAAGAATGGCTCTATTTGAATATGGTGATTTCATTTCTCATAGTGGTAAAACTTTACCATTTAAAATTGAATGTGCTGCATTGAGTTGTCAAGATTTATACTGTCTAGCTCAAATTGGATATAAACTAGCAAAAGCAGCGATGCTACCTCATACCAATTTTATAGGTGTACCTAAAGGCGGAATGATTTTTGCTGTATTTTTAAATCGTTGTGCCCTTGCAGAAGGATTGTACGATAAAAATTCCCAATGTACCGTTGTTGATGATGTATACACTACAGGTAGTTCAATACGTGGATATATGAAAAAATATAATTCTCGTAATGGTTTAGTAATTTTCTCACGAACACAATTTCTTCCATATGGAATTGAATCTTTATTTCAACTTAACCGCAATGTAATACTTTAAAGAGATGCAAGTATGAAAACAGCGTATCCAAATACAGATAAACTTCCTAATAGTGATTATATAAATTTTCAGTGGAGTGATTATGAAAAAAAGGTAAATATATCCTGTGGGAATGGGCAACTTATACTTTTTCCAGTAGCGGCAAATGTAATAAGTGTAAAAAGTGAGAAAAGATTTTAACTGAAAATATATAAAAAATGGAAAAAGTACTATCTTACAAAGACTATTTAACACCTGAAAAAATACAACAACTTAGAAACAAATTATCAGTGTCAAATACAAACAAATTTAAAAATTATAAAATGGAAAGAAATGTTCATCAAGTTGAAATTATGGGTTGTTATTATGAAATTATGGACTTTATTAAAGATTTACCAGTTTCAAAAGAAACAAATAAAACCTTTTATTATGTACACCATGCATTGAAAGACATTGTGAAAATTTTAAAAGGATAATAGTGGTTTCCTGTATATTTCTTAGCGTAGAAGGAAAATAGTATATGAATACGTCAGAATTAGTACATTTAAAAGATTTTTTAAGTGAGGAGTCTGCCCATCTACAGACAATGATATACATACTTGAACTATTAATCCATGGGTATTCATGGGAATTACTTTTTGAACAAGATAAAACTGATTTGTTAGATTTCGCACATACATATGACTGCAATTTAGGGGTTAAATAGTAATAAAAAGACGTGCAGAAAATAGAAGAGTAAAACATTTATGCCAATTGTTAAAGGATTTGACTATTCAAAGAGTGCTAGTTTAAGATCTACAGAACAATTTTGTTACGGTTTAACTTTAAAATATGTAAAAGAAAATATTGATAATTGGCTTACTGTATATGGAGAAAATGGTGTACTACTTGTAAGAATTAAGCATGACGAAAATATGCATGCAGCTCCAATTATTGAACCGGCTATTTTTGATAACACTGTTACGTATACATTTAGGTAAAAAATTTACATATGGCTATTACAAAATATTCCGACTCTATAAATTATAGACCTCTTATTCATAATTTTCTTGAACAACTAATTAGGCGATCTGTTGAACAAAACTACAATGAATCTTTTAATACAATTGGTACTGAAGAAAATAGGGTATTTGATTTTAATGCATACATGTATGAACATTCACATCATGACTGCCCTGTATGTGGTATAACATGTATATGTAAAGAATATTACAGCGATAGATTTTGTAATCATAAATGTGGTGAATAAACTGAAAAATATTATAGGGTTAAAGGTGATCGAGAATGAACTTTCAATTACAACTTAAGAAATTAGCTTATTCAAACCCTAATGATGTATTAAAACTTACAAAAATTGGGGTAAAGTTCACCCATGGTAAGTATTCAAGTCATGTGAATACCTTACCTACTATAGCAATTTATACGATGCCTGATCTATTGACTCTTGCTGAAGAGTATGGTAAACTCTGTGTAGAAGTTGTAGGAAATGCTCCTATTTTGCATATGGACAATTTGTAAAGGATTCAAAATGCCAAGTGCTATTTTTAGTTGTTCCTGTGTACAAAGTTTTCAAGATACACGTTATGGTAAAAATAATAGAGTATTCAATTCCACAATGACAGAAGACAAATGGAGATGCACTATTTGTTTATTTGAAAAAATTGTAAAAGGTACAAACAGAATTGTTACAAACAAAAAGAAGAAAAATTAAAAATATAGGGCAACACTATGTGTAAGTGTATAATTTCTTCTAAAAAACTTTTTACTATGCTATGTGTAATAGATTTTACCGGGTTTATAGAACCTGGGCATTTCACAACATCTTATTGGGCTGATTATGATAAAGTAAAACATGTAGTCCATTTTGGGGGAGATTGGAGTGATATAAAGCATATGAAAACATCTAGACTTCCCTCAAGTAGTGAGGTTGCTCAATATGTAACAGATTACAGAAAAAAACATGAAAATCTTAATTTAATGGAAAAGGATTAATGAAAATTGTATTAACTGGCTGCAGTGGTTCTGGTAAAACAGCCATTATAAATGGTTTAATTGAAAAAATGACACAAGGTACACTTCCATTTACTTTGCCCCATGTGTTATACTCTCAAACACAAGACGTGTATAATCGTTTTGGGGTTTATACTGAAAAACAAGCTTTATCTTTACCACAGGATCAATTGAAAGAAATTCAATTTGAATTATTTAATGAAAGGGTACAACAAGAAGAAATCTATACAGATTTTATCTCTGACAGATCAATATTAGATTATTTTATTTGGACACTTATAAGATGTAACGGAGTTTTAACTGAGGCAGATGTTAAATTTTTAACAAATAAAACTAATTATTGTATGGAAAAATATGATATAAGTTTTATAATTGAATCAAATCCAAAATTTAATACTATTGAAGATGCTTATAAACTACGTTCCCCTGGTCAAGAGTGCTTATATTGGCACGCACATTGTAATTTTTTACAGTTACATCCATGTAATAGTATTTTCGTTTCTCATTGTACTTTGAAAGAACGTATACAAATGGTACAAACTATAATACTTTGCACTTTAATAAATAAAGAAAAATGTTGAATTATGTGCATTATTCAATAATTTAAAATAAAAATATTATAAGTTATAAATGGAAAATAAAATAATGGAAATTGATAATGAAACAGCATATATACTTGACCCCTTAATTTCCAAGTTTACAGAATTTAACTTGTTTGTAGTAAATGTTGGAACTGGAAAACGCGGTGTTAAGGAATACACAAAGTTATATTTTTTTGGTGGTAGTTGGGTTGAAATATATGACAACGGGCAATTTGAATGTTCTCACACTGATCTATTTTTATTCTTGCATCAAGCTTTTAGAAATGGTATACTCATTCCTCCTGTACAAATTACGGAAGAACAACAAGGTAAAGTTTTAGTACTGCATAAAGAATAAAATTATACATAGTTGTAGCTGCATTATTAATACAAGGAAAATAATAAAAATGGCTGATACCATGAACCCAGTTGAACTTGTAGAAAAATATTATTACATTAGAGATTTTGATAATTCTCCAAAAATTACATTATGCCAATTAGAAATTAAAAACACTCGTGAATTATGTAGTTTAGGTGTAGCAGTATGTAGTCGGAAAGATTTTCCAAATAAAAAAATTGGTAAAGAAATTGCAAGGGGAAGAGCGGTAAAAAATTTAATAAAACGGAAAATATTTAGTCAACAAGAATTACAAAAAGTAAAAACTGTAAAAAATTTACTCAATGAGAATTATAATTTTGGTGGCTATACCCCAAAGATTGTTAAAACATTAATAGAATTAATGGGTTTTTCATTTGATAAAAACTATTATGGAATCTAAACAACGTACTGAAATTACTACATGTAAATGTGAAGTTTGTGGTAAACGTTTTGAAGTTATAAAAGAACATAACAAAGATTGGATACTCCCAGCATGCCCCATTCATGCCGATGAATTTTATAGACTTCAATGTATAAAAGAATATAATAAATTTTATTAAAGGTATATATGCGTACTATTATTATTGCTGGGGTAAATGGGTGTTTTGTCGAATTAAAACAATTGCTAAAAAAATGTAATTATGTTCAAGAAGATACTTTGGTATTTTTAGGAAATGTTGCAAATGATGGACCTGAACCATATCATACTTTAAATTTTATTTACCATTTAACCCACAATAATTTTGTAATTATAGAAGGAGAATTTGAAAAAAGTTTAAAATGTGAGGATGACCCAATTGAGTGTTACATACTTCCGCGTTTACAAAAAATATTAGAAAAATTTCCTTCTACTACAATTGGACTTTTTCATTTAGATAATTTACGAAATAGTTTTGATGGTTTTGAACTCCAAAATTGTGTAATGTTTGCAGATACTGAACATATGGAAAAAGGATTGCAAAAGTATGATATGAAGAAACCTGTAATTTTAGGAGAAAATTATAAAGATAACACTGGCGTAAATAAACCTGTTTATACAATTAAAAATGGTCGTAAAAGTATTTATTTGAATACAAATTGTATAAATGGTGGAAAACTTACCGCTTTATTAGTTGAAAGTAGTGAGCCAAATTGGTATAATTGGGGTGTTGTATCAGTACCAGCATTAAAAAATTATTTAGGGTCTTACCTTTAAAAGGTAAAAAAATGGAATCTTATGAAGCTATGAGTATGTTTCCAGTGTTAATTGTTTACACAGATGACGATTTAAAAACTCATGTCGTAGTTGTAAAACCTGAAGATATTATACCAGGTAGACCTTTTAACGTTATAGCTGTACAATTTAAAACTAGGGATAAAGTAAACATTTAAAAACAAAGGGGAATATTTTGGCGTTATGCCTTAATTTTTATAAAGCAAAAGGTAACTCTTTTTATTTGAATGATAAGGAATTTATAATAACTCATTTGTGTGAGAATAGCTATTCAATGTTTTGTACTATAAAAAGTGTTAATATTAGTTATACCTTGGATTTTACAAATGAATTACCCTTGACAATTGATGGGGAAAAGGTTCTAATATGGCTTGGAAATGGGACAAATGTTGAACGGGATATTGCTCACATTTGTTTCGAAACATGTCGTGAAATACGAATACTAACTAAGGCTGTTTACGAACGTATTAATAAAAAAGTATGAAAACTCAAGTAGAACTTATACCCGCAAAATGCTGTACAAAACAGGTAGAAATTTTATGGCACACTTTTTGATTAAGTTATATGATAATTGTACAATTAGTGACAGATTATTTACCTTAAAATATGTAAGTTATAATGACAAATATTGTTTATTTTCTATAAATGATAAAACTTATGATATTGATGAAGAGGAAGAACTATTATTTAAATATGGTAATAAAAATATTTATGTAACTTTTGCAATTGAAAAAGGTTTATGTCTAGATATTCTAACTATAGAACCTTGAAAATTAACATTTTCTATTTATAAGGGAATTACATGTGTAAGTGTAAATTATCTGGTGAAGAGCTTAGTACAATGATATGTGTAGAAGATTTTAATGGATTTTTAGAACCCGGGCATTTTCCAATATCATACTGGGCCGACTATGATAAGACAAAAAATGTAGTCCATTTTGGTGGAGATTGGAATGATGTACCAGATATGAAAAGTAAAACACTCCCTTCTCATGAAGAAATTATCCAACATGTTGTAAGTTATAATGTTAAAAATAATAAACCCATTACTTTTTTGAATTTGTAATAGTACTATTAAAGAACAACTAAGTGATACATCATTTAATTCTTAAAGATGCTACTGAAAATGGTTTTTACATGAATAATCATGTTGGGCAAATTATTGGAATTTTCAAAAAAATACTATGGTACATTCGTATTGATGATACCTTTATGGTATTAGGACCAGGTGATAAAAAATACTTGACAATTGATACTGTTGATGTTACATTTTATCTATTATATGGTGGCACAAGTGTAGAAAATAATATAATTTGTTTAGGATTTGAAACATCTGAATATATGAAAATTGTATCCTGGAGAGAGTATTATAATGCTTGACCTTTGGTTAGATCTTCAAAAAATACCAATTTCTACATTTAAAACACTTCTTAAAGAATCAGTAGAATACTCTGATAGAGTTAACCATAACCCAGGTTTAAGTCTTATGCAATTATTAGATAAATATTATGAAATAAATTTAGAATGTGCACCTGCAATCTACGGCGTAATTAATTTAATTTTTAAGTTGGCAGCAATGCGGTATTTGGACCGTATTTAAAGGGTAAATTGTGGGAAATGTTATTTTGTGGTGTGATGAACAATTTATTGACTTACGAAAAACTAGGGACAAAGTAAACCTTTAAAAACAAAGGGGAATATTTTGGCATTATGCCTTAATTTTTATAAAGCAAGTAGAGATGTTAGGGTACTTACAAAAAAAGTGTACTTAAGAATTAATAATAAATGTTTCCAATTGAATTAATACCAGGTAAGCAGTGTACAAAATGTAAAGTATGGTTACCTGCAACTTTAGGGTATTGGTATTATAACAAGGAAGGTAAATATGGCTTACATTCACCATGTAAAAATTGCTGTAAATTAAAAACTAAAAATTACAATACAGTTCATAAAACTGAAAAATCAAAACAAAATAAACTCTACAGAGAAAGTAATAAAGAAAAGATAAAAATTAAAAGAAAAAATTTTTACATTAAAAATAAAGAAAAAATTGATAATAGGAATAATAAATGGGTGGAGAACAATAAAGAGAAATCTAAACTAATAAAACAGAGATGGAGTAAGTCCCATTTAAAATATGGGCGTTTAGCAAGTCAAAAACGTAACGCACGTAAAAAACATTTGCCAGATACGCTGACACTTGAACAAATGGAGTATTTATACAAATACTTTGATAATAAGTGTTTGGTATGTGGGTCAATTACAAAACTAACATTAGATCACTGGGTACCTTTAACAAATGAAAATTGTTTTGGTACAGTTGTTGTAAATATAGTTTTACTTTGTAAATCTTGTAACAGTTCAAAATGTAATAGTTTACCTACGCGATGGTTAATGCAAAAATTTAAAAATGGTTATTTTACATTTCATATTTTTGTAAAAGTCTTTAATTATTTTAAAAAAATACAAAATTTAGGTTAAACAATGTATCGTGTTATACTTTGGTGTTCTGAGAATTTAACTGAATTACGTAGATACATTCAAGCTGATATTTGTGTAGACGACTCTGTTTTTATTGGAGATGTTGGTTTAATATTCACTGACAAAGATTTAATCGTGTGTGTTGGTAACGGTGCATTAAAACAATTACGACAGAAAAAAGTTATACCAAAAAACTTAGTAATTGATACTTTACGTAAACATTCTTATATGTTTCAATCTGCTCGTTTATTTATTATGCATGACGCTTTAGATTGGCGTAGTGATTATAAGAAAAAAATTGAAACATTATGCGACGTAAAAGATGTAAAAAGATATAAGACATTTGGGTATTTAACTACACCTTTCCCTGAGTTTTACTGGTGTACGACGTTCGATGAAGTATTTGCTGATTTTGCAATTGCACAAAAAAAAGGTGAACAACGTATAATTGCAATAGATACAGAAACTGTTGGTGGCTCGCCATTTAACAACAATGCGCGTATACTTTGCATAAGTTTTGCATGGGCATACGATAAAGCACGTGCCATTTACACTGGCAACGGTATTCCACCTTATGCACATGCACAGTTACAAATGCTATTAAATAATGACGATATTAAAGTACGATTTGCAAATGCGAAATATGATTTGCAATGGCTACGTAAATTGTGGAATATTAAATGTACAAATTTTAATTTTGACACATTGCTTGGTGGTAATTTAGTAAATGAAAATCGTAGCAATAGTTTAAGTTTACACGCACGGGACTACACTGAATATTCAAATTACGATTTGTCATTTAATGCAAAATATAATAAAACTAAAATGGATGAAGTTCCACTGGATGATTTGCTAAGATACGCCTGCGGTGACGCGCTGTGTTGTTACCTTGCAAGTTTAAAAATTACACAAGAGCTTAAGGAACTGCATTCGCAAGTTAAATTGTATAAAACAACATATAACAATGTTGACCCATATTGGCAACGTATACACAGTACACCTTTACAATTGTACGTTAAATTATTGCATCCAGTTGCAGAGGTATTTGCAGACATTGAATATAACGGTGTACTTGTAGATGTGCCCTACCAACATGCATTAAGTGCAATATTACAAGAAGAAATTGATACTGCCCAAGTTGAAGGTTTATCTTATATACCTGATGATATTAAAATTATTAATAATGATAATCTTAGTTTAACACGTGCCAAATTACTTACTGATTATTTATATAGTGAGAAAGGGTTAAATTTACCAGTAACAGTACATACTGCAACTGGTCGAATTAGTACAGCAATGAACACTTTGCTAGATGTAATGGAAGACGCACCAGAACAAGTTAAACCTTTTGCAAGTGCAGTGCGTAGATTTAGCAAATTAAGTAAAACAAAAAGCACCTTTTTAGATGGTTTTATGCAATTTTTATGTGATGATAGTAAATTTCATCCAACATATTTTTTACACAAAGGTGCAGATGATTATGGAAAAGGGGGAACATATACAACAAGAACCAGTACTACTAGGCCATCTTACCATGTGTTGCCAAAAGCAACATCAGATGCAAAACGTTTACGTAGGGCATATATTGCACCTGAAGGGCACAGTATTGTACAATTTGATCTTTCTCAATTAGAATTGCGTTTAAGTGCATACTTCTCTAACGATTTTACAATGCTTACTGCATATAGAAATAACATAGATTTGCATGCTTTAATGGGTAGTCGTATTGGTAGGATAACAATGGAAGAAATGTATAAACTTGAAACTGAGCAGTATAATGCATTACGGCAAAGTGGTAAACAAGGTAATTTAGGATTTTTGTATGGGGCGGGTCCTGCAACATTTAAACGTCAAACAAAAATACAACATGGTAAAGTTATAACGTTAGATGAAGCAAAGTTTATGTATCAAACATTTCACGATACCTATCCTAGATTACGCATTTTTGAACATGAAATGATTAAATTTGCTCGTAAATATAAATTTGTTATTAATCCATTTGGTTATATGGCACATTTACCATTTATTAACAGTACAGATACGGTATTGAAACGTAAAACAGAGCAAAAAGTTGTAAATCGCATTATACAAAGTACAGGTAGTAATATATTAATGCTTGCATTGTATCTTATAAAAAAGCAGTTATCAAATGTAATTATTTTTGGCACGGTTCATGATAGTGGTAGTTTTTATATGAAAACTGACGATATGCCACTTTTAATACCTAAGATCAAAAATATTGTTGAAAATTTACCATTGAAAGAATTATTTGGATTTGATATTTACGACTATATATATTTAACATGTAGCATTGAGTACGGTCCTAATTTGGGAGAATTACAAGAATGGCAGGGATAGCAAAGTGTTGTACAAAATGCAAAAAGTTTTACCCTGCAACATTAGAATTTTGGCATAAGGCTAAACATATATTTTAAACATGTAAAAAATTGTGTCATGTAATGATAAATTAACAAAATTTAACTAACATTTGGAAAGAAAATTAATGGAACAAAATAATGAATTTGAAAATAACCCAATGTTCATTCTTCCAGAGGATGAAATGGACACTTCACTTGAAGTAATAAAATCAATAATAACACTACTAATTAATGGGCAAGAAGGTATGACCTTTCGCTCATTAATGGCAAGTTTAACTTATGTTTATATATATTGTGTAAATGGGATGATTTATAATACAACAGGTACAGTATGTGATTTTAATCAAATACCTGCTTTTTTTGAATATGTGTACAATGGGTTAAGTGTTAAAGGAGTTTTACATGAATTGGCTAAAAAACATGAGAGAAGTAATGAAATTGATTCTCTGTTAAAAGATATCTTTAATAATAATAACTAATAATATTTGTAAAGGATTAATTATGGAAACAAATGATGGGGCAGGTGATGAACCTGGGGTAAGAAAAGAAAATTTAGATATAGTTGCAGAATTAAGTTACAATATTGCACAATGTATAAATGACAAAATTGTGACATTAACCTATAATGAGGCAGCATTTGCGCTAATGTTTCAATTATGTAATGTAATAAGTCAGTATCTTCATAACATGACAAATGAAGAAGTATCACCTCAACATATTTATCATCTTATAAATAGTACACTTTCTTATATGTACCGGGAAAATATGTTTGAGGTTTTAGGTAATAAAATTCATAATTTAATCGGTGTAGACGAGTTGTTAAAGGATATTTTTAAAAATAAAACTATTGAGCGTAAACATGATGACAATAATATATGAAATTTAATAAAAATAGGGGTGAAAAATGTCTAAAAAACCAATAAATGAAGCATCTTTACCTAATAAATTATTAGATAAAATAACCCAGTTAGAAAATAAAATAATAGAATTACAACAAGTACTAGATGATGAAAAATTTATGTCACTTTTTTTACGAGAAGAAAATTTAAAACTTAATCAAAATATAAAAGGATTAATGGTACGATTAGAACTTGTTGAAGAGCAACATACAAAATTAAAAATTCAATATTTAAAAACTTCAAAACGATTAAAATTATTAAATAATGCTAAAAATATGTAATTTAATATTGGAATTTTTTTCCAAATTCTAATTTGAAAAAAAATTCCAATGATAAAATTTCAATTTTTTGAGGGAAATTCCCTAATTGTAGTAGTTACCCCCACCCAAGGTAAAGTTTTTATAGGTTAGACTAATTCATAATTTAATTTGTAAAAACTTTAATCTAAACACAATAAATAATTTTTACAATATGTTTAAATTTACTCTTTAAAAAGTAAAATTTTTACCTTGCAATCTACTGTGCACGTGGTACCTTGTATACACCTGGTTCGCGTTTGCAAAGTATAAAAAGTAAAATTTTTACCTTGCAATTCACCAAGAACGTGGTACCTTATACACAGGGTTTATGTTTACAGTGGGATACGAACGGTAAAATTTTTATCTTGCAATCCATTTAGCTCGTTCTAATTGGAAATTTACACAAGATTTAAAGTGTACCACGGGTCTGTTTAATTTGCAATGGGTTAATAGGGGATTTTAATGACAAAAAGTAAACTGTCCAATGATAACTTTAATGAGGGGTATCTTTTCTGGAAAGAATTGGATAAGATGCTACTGATTCATCGTGATCAACACCTCAAAGTCTCAAGATATAAATGTGGGTATTGCGAGAGTTTAAATAGCATAATTAGTACATTTTGTAAATTTTTACTTAGTCAAAGCGTTTAAAAAGAAAAGAGTAATAATGGAAAGCCTGCTAATGTCTAAAATCGACAAAGACATGTATGAATTGTATAAAACCTTTTCCTGGCATTTATTGCCGATGGAAAAATTTTGCAATTGTTCCACTTGTACATCGCAGTGGTCTGTGGTACAGTCTTACAGGGAACACCTGGTTAATTTTAAGTCTAAGGGCGGCGAACAATTAAAACTAGTGTGAATGTTTATTTCTACTCTGGAGAAATCAAATAATGCCAAATATGTGGAATGATGCTAATTTCCCAATTGTGTTTGATAGTTATTATATTACAGTCTATAAAAATTCTTCTGGTGAAATTTTTATACATCATAAGAAAGTTAATTTAGACTTAAGAATAACCCCAAATTTGAATGATCTTGAAATTACAGGTGTCTATCAGGTTCAAACTCATTCTCATTCTCTGTCTTTAACTGGTGAATCTTTGCCATAGTCAGCTAAGAGTAAAATGTAATCTTGGGAAATAAATATGCCAACGTATAACATTGACGGCTATGTTTCTCGTTCTGATTTGTTATTTGTTGAACCTTCAAAAATTAAAATAGTTGAAGGTTTCAATCCTAGAACTGAAAATTTTAACCTTGAGCCCTTAAAAGAATTGATTAAGGTTAGGGGCGGCCTCCTCAAACCACTATTGGTAAAAAATGAAAAAGGCTATCTTGAGCTTCTTGACGGTGAAAGAAGATTACGTTCCATTTTTGAATTGTGCAGTGAAGGTTTTCCAATTAAAAGTGTTCCAGTTTTAATTGATAAAACTGCAAAAACACCAGTAGAGCGCTTAATTGTTTCCATGGTGTCCAACGATGGCTCTGAACCACTTACCCAATTTGATGAGGCTAATGCAATTGTTAAATTGAAAAACACTATGCCACTTGAAGAAATTGCAAAACAACTTGGTAAAAGTGTCGGGTATTTGTACAATCGGTTAAAACTTCTCCAAGCTGAACCAATTGTAATTGACGCATTACAAAATGGGGAAATTACAACGTCTGATGTTATAAAAATTGTTAAAACTTCTAAAATTGATAATGTTCCACAAAATCAAGTTTTGCCCATTATACAGAATAAAATGGATGGGCGGGGAAAAGGGAACAACACTGGAAAAGGTAAACATCAGACTGGTGCCCATAAAACTGATGCTAATAAACCAACTATACCTAGTCCAGTGGTACCAATTCCACCAGTAGTAACCCACCGACCCACTATTACACTTACGCCCGCTGAAAGACAAAATAAGGCAATAAGGGAAAACATTGCAAACCTGATTGACACCTTATCCCTTGACACATTTTTGCAAATGGTGGTAGACTATGAAGGTATTGAAACGGTTGAAGAAAGTTTTAACCGTATAAAAAATGGTGAAGTGTCTGATTAGGGGTGAAAAATGGAACTTGGAGAAAAAGGAGCTATTTATCAACATGTAGTCAATGAAAACTTTTTTGAAATTACAAACAAGTATTCCAATATTTGTTTATTCCTGGGACGATTGCCAACGGCAAGGGACACTTGCCAAACATATGGATATGTTTTAAGTGCTTTAACTGATATTTTGGACACTTTAAATACATATCATAAAACACAAAGATAAAGTTTTATATGAGACTTACTAAAAGTATAAAGGAAAAATTGAAATTATCCTGGTCTGATGAAAACTCAAAACTAGGAAAGGACGACATTATAAGTTTTAATTTGCCAGCGTTTCAAAGTGCTAGTGGGTTTAAGGTGTGCCATGGCGCGAGTGTCGCATGTTCGGCATTTTGCTATGCTAGACAAGGTTTTTTTACTATGCCTGTTGTACAAAAAGTCTACGAAACAAATTTACTCTTGGCAAGGTACAAACCTGTAGAATTTTATCAAGCAGTAGCAGAGGATTTACACATAATACCGCATACTAAGATACGCATTCATAGCTCTGGTGATTTTTTTAATCGGGAGTATTTAAACACCTGGATAAATATTTCCAGAGAATATAGAGATAAGCAATTCTATTGTTATAGCAAAATCTATCATATGTTAATTGAACAAATGGATGTGAGTGTACCATCTAATTTTTTAGTTGTACAAAGTTTAGGAGGTAAATATGATCATTTAATTAATTGGAATAATCCGGTTAGCAAAGTTTTCCAATCAATGCAACATTTTGACCAGGTTAATGGGTTATTGGAAGAGGGAAATAAATGGATTAATTGTTCCAAGTCAGATCTTGGAATTTTACAAAATGTGAAACGGGTAGGGCTTATATTCCATGGTAAAAAGGGTAAAGATAGTGTACCTTTTTGATTGAAAGATAGTGATTATATGGTTTTTATTGACACTAATACAAGCTACCCATGTTATGTTAAACGTCATAGTACAAATGGTCATTTTATGGGTTATGTGGGATTGAAAAATATGCACAGTTTATATAGTACACACTATAGCCGATTGAAAGGTATAGACGTTATAGGAGAGTTAACTTTTTCTGGTATATTAATTGAAACTGAAACACTCTTATGGTGGTTCGGTTTTGATACATGTAGTGTATTCTATGAAGAAATTGTTGAAAGTGATGTTATTGCTGAATGTAAAAATCTCGCTCAACAGCTTCTTGAAATTGATAATGTATTTATTCATTTAGAAAATTTAGTTTATGGAGTTAAAAGTTAATAATGAAAAGAATTTATGTTCTCAATTCGATAGTGGTTGACAATCAAGTAATTTATTACTCAAATAATAAACGATTTACACAAATAGGATATAACTATGTGATAAGGTTTGCAAAATTTCCAAACACAAAATATACGGGTAAACTGATACAATGGGTAAGAAATGGGGAAGTATATAAAGAGTTTAATAGTGAAAAACCCTTATAAGGTGAAAGTGCCATGTGTCGGTATCGTGTGACAAAAGTAGTAAGATACTTTATACATGAGTATTATAATTGTGTTTGTGTATATTGTAAGACTAGCCCAAGTGAAACTCTAGATCACGTTGTACCTTTGTACGAAAATGGATTGCGTGGAAATATGGAAAACCTAGTCCCTTGTTGCAACAAATGTAATCAAGAAAAAGGTAAACAACGGTTAGAAGAACATGTGGAAAATGAAATATTGGAAAAAGCTTTTACGTGTGCAAAAGTTGTACGTAAACAAGTTCAAAACATCGGCCCAATGATTACATTTTCTATTTTGTTCCATAGTGGAAAAATAAAAATTAAACATTAGTCTTCCAGAAGGATAATTTATGGTGCGTTCTATTTTTGTTCCAGCCCGTTTAGTTTACCCTTTTCAAAACATTTTAGAACGGGAGCATATCCCGATATGGGATATGCTAGAAATATGGGGGGTCGTCAATGGGCAGCGGACACCTGACGGGACTCACTATTGGATAGACTGTTCCATGGGCAAGTTTGATCAAGTGTCAAATTGTTTGGACGCATTAATTAGGGGTGATCTACCCACACTTTAAAAAATGGAAAAATTAAATAAAAAAGATTTTTAAAATTGGAAAATTTTTTGTAAATTAAAATTGCAAAAAATTTTCCAATTGGAAATTTTCAAATTTTCCAGGGAAATTTTTTAGCTCTTATAGTTAGTTACGTACTTACGTCAATGCGTCAATGCGTCAATGCGTCAATGCGTCAATGCGTCAATGCGTCAAT
>ERZ1292644.558-Hain-H14-01um-R2-558-length-24450-cov-24_pt1 | contig 24450 bp, 29 predicted proteins | sample MGYA00564402_ERZ1292644 | MGnify/ENA primary metagenome ERZ1292644 (study PRJEB36523, sample SAMEA6512644) | groundwater metagenome | collected 2019-01-09 | study: AquaDiva: Metagenomics assemblies of 32 groundwater samples
AAGGCATTCATCACCGCGACCTGGGATCCGTCAACCGCCATCACCGCCCGCTATGACCCGTCCACGCGGATCACGGCGACCATCGAGAAGGACTAAAATGGCCAAAGAGACACGCGCGGAATTATGGATCGGGGCCGATCACCAGTTCATCTTCACCGTCCTCAATGCCTCCTCGGCCGCGGCCGTTGATATCACGGGTTGGGCGCTCTCCTGGATGGTGAAACGCCAGGCCAAGGACACGGATGCCACGAAGCTGCTCCAGATGACCACGGCGCTCGGGTCCATCGCCATCAGCGGCACCTACGCGGCGGCGCCGGAGGCGAATACGCAGGTGGCGACTGTCACGGTGGCGGACACCGACACGGACGCGATCGCGCCGGGGTTGTACCGGTACGAGCTGAAGCGGACGGACGGCGGGCTCGAGGCGCCGCTGGCCTATGGGGCTATACTGTTCAGGCAGGGCGTGCACCGCACCTGAGGAGCGACAACAACAGCCAGTGGAAGGAGAGAACGCAATGCGCTATGAACTCTCACGGATGCTCGACGGGTCGCGGTGGCTTATGGAGCCGTCGGCCTTCGCGGCGCTGCTCCAGCGGGCGATGCAGGTCACTGAGCCGGAAGTCCAGGCGGCCATTGTTGCCTACGACGACCAGCGGTCGGAGCAGCAACTGCGGCTGGTCGGCGACGTGGCCGTCATCGACGCCTGCGGGCCGGTCATGTACAAGGGCTCGTGGCTGTCGTACCTGTTCGGCTGCTGCACCATCGAGGGGATGCAGGCCCAGCTCCGCCTGGCGCTGGCGGACCCGGCCTGTCGGAGCATCGTCATCCGCTGGGACAGCCCAGGCGGCACGGTCGACATGGTGCCAGAGTTCGCCGAGGAGCTGTACCAGGCCAGCGCCCGCGGCGCCGGCAAGCCGATCTATAGCGTGGCGGACACCATGATCGCCTCCGCGGCGTACTGGCTGGCGGCGCAGTCGGACGCGATCTACGCCAGCGGCAGCAGCCTCCTCGGCTCCGTCGGCGTCTACTGCGAGCACGTCGACCTGAGCGGCATGTTGGAGAAGGCCGGCATCAAGGTCACGCTCATCTCGCACGGCGCCCGTAAGACGGACGGCAACCCGTATGAGCCCCTGAGTGACGCGGCGCGGGCCACCTACCAGGCCAGCGTGGACCAGGTCGGCGCCGACTTCGAGGCAGCCGTGGCGCGCGGCCGAGGCGTCACGCGCAAGGCCGTCCTGGACACGTACGGGCAGGGGCTGGTCTTCCGCGGGAAGCAGGCGCTGGACCTCGGCCTGGCCGACAAGCGCGCCACCTTCTCCGACCTGATGGCACGGCTGACGAAGGGGAAGGCCGGCGCCGGCCAGGTGGCCATGCGCGGCCAGGCGCCATCCGGGGATGGGTTGACGGAGGACCTGCTCGCCGACAAGCGGAAGCGCGCCGACACGATGGAGCCGGAGGACGGGGAGTGCGAGGACGGCTACGAGATGGGTGAGGACGGGATGTGCCACCTGATGGCGCCTCCGGCCGAGGAGGGCGCAGGGCGGGCGGCCAGCGATGCCGAAGGGATCCTCGCGACCCTCGGGAGTGGCCGGGCGTGAGGGACGGCCCGGCAGGAGGCCGCCCGCGGATCGCGCCCGGAGAGGACAGCGTCCCCTTGTCGCTCCGGGTGCCACAGTCGCTCTACGACGCCGCCGCCCGCGCCGCCGGGCCGCGCCAGGACCTCGCGGCGTTCATCCGCGCCTGGCTGGCCGAGGGCCGGGCGAACGGCTGGCAGGTCCCGCGCGTCTCCCTGTCGCCCTCCGCCGGCCGGGTTCTGTACTGAAAACCCTCGCCACGTCCACCCCTGTTGTAATCTAACAAACGTCACGAGCGGCTGGCGCGACCTCGCCCTCCATCGAGCGGCGATCCGCGACAGCGACACGGCACGGCGGCTTCGGTTGAAGCGCGCAGGCTGTCCAACGGGCCAAGAACAAGGTCCGCCCAGCCGCGCGCTTTTTTGTTGGCACTCTAACAGGAGCGATACGCCCATGGAACGCATTCCGCTGTATCTGATGGCCTTGATCGTCGCCATCGCCAGCACGCCGACGAACATCTTCCAAGTCTGCCGCCGGAACGTCGGCACCCTGGACGTGACGCCCTGGCTCAAGGGGCTGACGGCCCTGTTCGCGCCGGCGGCACGCTCCCGCATGGAACGCATCCGCAGGCTGTTCACCGCCGCGGGCGGCGTCCCGGCCATGACGGCCCTCGCGGTCGCCGTCCTACTTGCCGTCACGCTGCCTGACGGGAACCACGGCCTGCTCCTGGCGACCGTGCCTGCGGCGGGGCTGAACGGGTTCCGCCAGAAGGCGGCCGACCTGCGGCGCGACATCGCCGCGAAGACGAGGGAACGCTCCGGCATCGGCGAGGCGGCGCTGGCTGCGAGCCGCGGCCTGACGGACGACGAGCGCACCAAGTTCGTGGCCCTCGGCCCGGAAATCGCCGCGCTTGAGGCGCAGCTGGCCGAGAACGAGCCGCTGCTTCAGGCGGCCGAGGCCGCCAACGAGGCGGACCGGAACTACCAGGCCGGGCGCCTGCCGGCACCCGACCCGGACTCGCAGGCGGCCGCCCGGGCAGCTGCTGACGCGGGCTTGTCGCGGATCGAGGTCGTCGACATGACCAAGGCGCGCGGCTACTTCGGCCGGCAGATGCAGGCGGTGCGGAACTTCGCGATCAACGGCGGCCTGGCGCACACATCCAAGGAGGACCTGGCCTTCCTCAAGCCGATGATGGCGGCCGCCACGGGCATGAACACCGACGTCCCGTCAGAGGGCGGATTCCTGGTCGACCAAGTGAAGTCATCCGCCGTCATCCAGCGGGCCTACCAGATCGGCGAGATCCTGCGGCGCGTCACCGTCCTGCCCATCGGCGCCGGCTCCAACGGCATGAAGATGAACGCCATCGACGAGACGTCGCGGGCGGACAGCAGCCGCTACGGCGGCATCGTCTCCGGCTGGCTGGGCCAGGGCAACACGCTGACCACTGGCAAGCCGAAGTTCCGGGAGATCGACCTGAAGCTGCGCAAGGTCGGCGCGTTCGTCTACGCGACCGACGAGCAGCTGGTCGACGCGGTGGCGCTCGAGGCGTGGATCAACCGGTTCCTGCCGCTCGAGTTGCAGTTCCGCACGGAGGATGCCTTCGTCAACGGCATCGGCAGCAACCAGCCGCTGGGCGTGCTGAACAGCCCGGCGCTCATCACCGTCACGCGCGCGACCGCGAGCCGCGTCCGCACGGACGACATGCGGGGCCTCTACGCGCGGCTCTGGGCGCCGCTGCGCCGGAATGCCGTCTACCTGATCGACCAGAGCGTGGAGACCGAGCTGGACGCGCTCTCGCAGGCGATCGGCACCGGCGGCGTGCTCGACCCGCTCTACAAGCCGGCCGGCAGCGTCCCCGGGCAGGTCTACCCGACTTACAAGAACATCCCGATCATCACGGTCGAGTACATGGCGGCACTGGGCACGTCCGGGGACATCGCCCTCGTGGCCTTCGACGAGTACCTGGCCATCGACAAGGGCTCCATCGACCAGGCGGTCTCGCTCCACGTCGCCTTCCTGACGGACGAGGCGGTCTTCCGGTTCATGTACAGGGTGGATGGCCAGCTATCCTGGAACGCGGCGCTGACGCCGAAATCCGCCGGGTCGACGCTGTCGGCGGCGCTGGCCCTGAGCACCTAACCGTGAGGGTCACATAACCAAGGAGAACTGAGCGATGCGCATCTCTGAATCCTACGTCTGCGTGCCCCTAATCGAGGCGAAGGACTACGGCTCGGCCGGGATCGACAGCGACAGCGTCAACATGGGCCGGCTTCATCACCTTGGGGCCGTCCTCACCTTCGGCGCCATCACCGGCAACTCGGTGCTGAAGGTCTACTCCGGCGCGACCGACGCCGCGAAGACCACGGCCCTTGCGTTCAAGTACCGCCTGAGCGCCGCCGACTACAAGGTGGCGCTGGCCGACACCTACGGGGCTGCCACCAGCGTCGCGTCGACCGGCCTGACCCTGACGGCGGCCACGTTCGACCACCGCGCCATCGTGGTCGAGGTCGAGTCGGACCAGATGACGGACGGGCACGAGTGGCTAACGTTCGAAGTCAGCTCGGTCGCCACCATCCTCCTACTGGGCGCGATCGGCATCGGGTATCCACGGCTCGCCGGCAACGTCGGCCCGACGGTCCTCTAAGGCCCATGCGGCTGAGGACGACCGCCGGTGGGCATGCCGGGGAGGTCCGGGACTACTCCTTCGGCGCCGGCACTGCGGCGCTGAGGACGGGGACGGCCGAGCGGATCGTCGCCGGGCCGGCGGCGAGGCCGGCCACCGGCCTAGCCATGACGGAGACCGCCCGCGAGGGCGCTGGAGAGGCACATGCAACAGATCGATCGCACAGGGATGGTCCAGAGCGTCCGCACGCGGTTCACGCTGGCGCAGATCAACGCCGGCGCGACCGTGGTGGCCGCCGCCAAGGGGCAAAAGCACCGGTTCGTTGACCTCACGCTGATCGCGGTCGGCGGGGCGGCCGCCACCGGCACGTCGGTGGATATCATCGGGACACGCGCCGCGGCCGAGGTCAGGCTGGTCGTCGCGGCTATCGCGGCTTTGACTGAGAATACCCTCGTGAAGCCGAACACGGCGAACGTCACCACGCTCGCGGCTGGCGCGACCCATACACAGCTGGACGAGAACACGGCCATCACGATCAAAAAGCAGTCCGGCGGCAGCGATATCGCCACGGCGACCCACTTCGACGTCATCCTGAGCTGGGCAACAGAAGAGGCCTGATCCGTGGCTGGCAGCGTCACCCAGACCGCGGCGCTCGACGGGAACATCCGCCATATCACCTTCGCGTGCGTGGCGGACTCCGTCGACGGCACGATCCCGTCCCAGGCGGTGGCGACCAAATTCGAGGGCCGGCTACTGAAGCTGGTCACGAATCCGGGCGCGGAGAGCAGCCTCTCCCCGTCATCTAGCGCCTCACTCTCGGCCTCTGCGTCCGCCTCCCTCAGCGGCAGTGCCTCCCTGAGCCCGAGCGCCAGCACGTCGCCGTCGGCCAGCGTCAGCCCGAGCCAGAGCCTGAGCCCGAGCGAATCGGCATCGACCTCGATTTCACCGACGCCGTCCTTGAGTGCCAGCGCCAGCACGAGCCCGAGTAGCAGCCTCTCGCCGTCCTTGTCCGCGTCGATCAGCGCCAGCGCGTCCGCGAGTGCGTCAATCTCGCCGTCGGTCAGCCAGAGCGCGTCAGTGTCGCCGAGCACCAGCATCAGTCCGAGTGCTTCCCTATCGCCGTCCCTATCGGCGTCTCTCAGCGCCAGCGCCTCAGTGAGCCCGAGCGCCTCGATCAGCCCGTCCCTGTCCGTGTCGGCCAGTATCTCCCCGTCGGCGTCATTGTCACCCAGCGCCTCGATCAGCCCGAGCGCCTCGATCAGCCCGTCCCTGTCCGCGTCGATCAGCGCCAGCGCGTCGATCAGTCCCTCCCTGTCCGCCTCCATCAGTGCGAGCGTGAGCGTGAGCCCCTCCGCCAGCGCCAGCACGTCGATCTCGCCCTCCGTCAGTACCAGTGCCAGCGTCAGCCCGTCGACCTCGCTGAGCCCCTCCGCCAGCGCGAGTCCGACGGCCGCGACGCCCACGGGGAACTTTGACGTCATGATCACGGACCAGACCGGGCACGACGTGCTCGAGGGCGTGGGCCTAAACCGGAGCGCCACGCAGTCGCAGCACGCGCCGATCGTCTATGCCGGCACCGAGATCCACCCGGTCATCGACGAGACGGACAGTCTGACCTTCGCGGTCGGTGACAACCTGGCGCCGAGCGCCGAAATTCAAGTCGTAATTTACTTCGCGCTGGGAGCGTAAGCGATGCCGCTGACGCTCGTGACCGCGCCGACGGTCGAGCCGATCACCGTCGAGGAGGTGAAGCTGCACGTCCTGCAGGGGCAGGACGTCGACGATGGCTACCTGGGCGGGATCGTGATCCCGGCCGCGCGGGACCGGATGGAGCTGGCCACCGGGCGGGCTGGCATGACCCAGACCTGGGATCTCGTCTGCGACCAGTTCCCGGGCGACGGCTACATCGAGATCCCGAAGCCGCCGCTGCAGTCCGTGACGCACCTCAAGTACAAGGACACGGCCGGGACGCTGCAGACCTGGGCCGCCACGAACTACATCGTGGACGCGCCGGCCGGCCCGCGGTGCCGCCGCGGGCGGCTGGGGTTGGCCTTCAGCAAGATCTGGCCGATCATCTACGGCCAGGTGGGCGACATCCAGGTCCGGTTCATCTGCGGCAACCTGCCGGCCGACGGCGTGCCACCGATGCTCAAGTGGGCCATGCTACTCGACTGTGGGACGATGTACGCGCACCGGGAGGACGTGCTCTCCGGGCGCGGCGCGGCGCTCGTCCAGCTCCCGACGTCGGCCGCGCGGATCTATCGGAGCTTCCGGAGCCACCCAACGCAATCGCCTGGGGCGACCGAGTGGAGGGGGTGAGGCATGGCACCGTCCGGGCAGATGCGCGAGCGCCTGGTCATCCAGGAGGAGGCGGCGGCGACGCTGGCCCTGGCCTCCCTCACGCAGGCGGCCGGCGTGGCCACCGCGACGACGACGGCGCTGCACGGCTACGAGACCGGCGACTACGTGACCGTGGCCGGGGCGGCGCCGGCCGGCTACAACGGGAAGGTGAAGATCACGGTGACGGGGACGCGGACGTTCACGTACACCGTCAGCGCCGCCCTGGCGGCGACGGCGACCGGGACCAAGACGGCCACCTATCAAAACGACGCGCAGGGCGGCCGGCGGACGACCTGGGCGACCGTGGACACCGTCTGGGCCGAGGAGATCCCGCTGCGGGCGGGCGAGCGCCTGCAGCTGGCGGCGATCCAGTCCGACGTGGAGTACCGGTTCCGCGTCCGGGCGCGCACGGACCTCGAGCCGAAGATGCGCCTCCTGTGGACGCCGCGCTGGCCGGCGGGCGCCGCGCAGCAGACCCTGGAGGTGAATGGCGTGCTGCCTGACGAGGAGGCGCCCTTGCGGTTCCAGTACCTGGAATGCAGCCGGAGCCCGCGCGCATGAGCTATGTGCCCTTCACGCCGGTCGGCGAGGCGCTCTACGCGCTGTTCCAGGACGCCACGCTGCTGGCGCTCCTCAGCGCCACGGGGGTCGTCGGGGACGTGCCGGAGGATCCGATCTTTCCGTTCCTCTGGTACGAGCTGCTCGAGACGCAGCAGCTCGGCGGGTTCGGCACGAAGCCGGGGACGAAGGCACTGCCGGAGATCGAGGTGCGGCTGCACGCCTTCTCGGATTACGCCGGCGGGCTGAAGCTGAACGCGATCCTGGCGCGGGCCATCCAACTCCTGGCGGACCCGCCGACGGTCGCGGGGTACTCGGCTTGGGCGGTCTTCCATGATCGGACCGTGCCGGCGCAGGACGCGGAGATGGACGGGGTGAAGGTGAAGGAGGCGGTCTCGTTGCACCGCCTGTATGTGGAGGAGAGCGCGTGAATGCAAAGCCGCAGACAGTGCCCGACGATGACCCGGCGGACGCGCTCGTCACCCCGGCCGGGCGTCCGCTGCGCCGGCGCGCGATAGCGGGGCGCGAACCATGTCCTCGGTGCGGAGCTGGGCCGGAGCGTCGACGATTGTCCGGCGGGTTCGGCTCGCCGCACGATCTCTGTGGCGCCTGCGGCCATGACTTCGAGGAAAGGACCCTGTAAACATGAGCGGCAAGTACGGCAGCGTCAGCTTCAGCGTCCTACTGGTCGACGGGTTCGACCTCCTGTCGGCCAAGCTCAAGAACTGGACGCACAAGGACGAGGCCCAGCAGGAGGCCTCGCACGGGTTGGGCGATCTCTGGGAGGAGGCCACGCCGACGGGCATGCGCAAGGCCACCATCAGCCAGGCCGGCGCCTTCTTCGACGACGCCGTCGGGAGCATCCACGAGGCCTGGAACGGCCGGCAGGGCGACGTGCGCATCCTGTGCGTGGCCTGGGCCGGCAACGTGATCGGCCGCCTGTTCAGGGGCTTCGTCGGCGTCTACGGCCAGGCGTACGAGGTCCTGGGTAAGCTGGCCGGCCTGACGAACGCGAACGTCACGTACACGGTCACCGGCCGCGCGGAGGAGGGCCTGGTCCTGCAGGAGCACGCGACCCGGACGCACAACTGGAACACGGGCGCGGAGGGGACCAAGGTCGACGGCGCCGCGGCCTCGAGCGCCGGCGGCGTCGGGTACCTGCAGGTCTCGGACTTCGACGGGGAGAACTCGCTGCTGTGTAAGATCCAGCACTCCGCCGACGGGTTCGCGTGGGTCGACCTAATCACGTTCACCGTGGTGGCGCACGGGCCGCAGGCCCAGCGCGTCGCGGTCGCCGGGGCGGTCAGTCGGTACACCTGTTTCGAGTGCACCGGGTTCGGCGCCATCAGCGCCAGCAGCAGCGCCAGCGCGTCTGTCTCGCCGAGCGCTAGCACCTCGCTCAGCCCGAGCGCCTCGACGTCGCCGAGCGCCAGCACGAGCCCGTCTACGAGCCGGTCGCCCAGTGCGAGCGTCTCGCCCTCGTCCAGCGCCAGCACCTCGCTGTCGGCCAGCGCGTCGATCAGCCCGAGCGCCAGCACGTCGCTCAGCCCGTCCACATCGATCAGCCCGAGCGCCAGCACGTCGCTCAGCCCGTCCACATCGCTGTCCCCGTCGAGCAGCCGGTCGCCGAGCGTCAGCGCGTCGCTCAGCACGAGCGCCAGCGCGAGCGCGAGCGTCTCGCCGAGCGCCAGCGCGTCGCCGTCGCTCGGGACCGGGCCGGGGACCGTGACGCTCTTCTGCGGGTTCGTGAGGCTATGACGGACCGGCAGCTGGCGGAGGCGGTCGGGCAGGCGGAGCGCCTGGACGAGCTGCTCCGCGGGCACCACCAGGCGGCGGATGGGATGGAACGGCAGCGGGCGCTGGAGGCGATCCGGCTCGTCGGGCCGCTTCGCCGGCGGCTCGAGCAATGGATGGCCGCGCGGGCGTGCGAGGCCGCGCTCAGGTAACGATAGGAGGAGGCAGACATGGCAGCAGGGAAGCACGGGTCCACGGAAATCACGATCGCCTACGACGCCTCGCCCGGCGGGTCGCCCATCACGATCACCGACGGCGTCCTGACGATCAGCGGCATCAAGATCGAGGCCGCCCAGCAGCTGACGCACGCCTTCGGCGACAGCTGGGAGGAGTCCACCCCGACCGGCATGCGCAAGGTGCCGCCGATCACGATGCACGGGTTCTTCAACGATACGGCCACCACCGGGACGCACATCGTCATGAAGGTCACGGACGCGGACGTCAGCGTGCAGGCGTCGACGCGGACGCTGACGGTCGTCTTCGGCAACAGCGTCACGGCGGCCGGGGAGACGCGGCTGGTGAGCTACGAGGTGCTCGGCAAGAACGGCAACCTCACCGAGTTCGAGGCCGTGGTCCAGCCGACGGGCGCCTGGACGATCTCGTAGCAGCAACGGCCGGACGTCGGCCCAGCATGGGACAAGGGGACCGGCCGCCACCGCGCGGCCCGTCCGCCTCCTTTCACCCTGGAGAGTGTCATGTCCATCTTCGCGAGCGAGACGCAGGCGACGGTCCCGGTGCTGTCCGATCCGCCGCACACGCTGACCATCCGGAAACTGACCGGCCGGGAGGTGGAGAAGGCGCAGGCCGAGCACACCTACGGCGTGGTCCACGGCCTGCCCGGCCGCGGCTGGGCCACCAAGTTCCACGAGGCGCTGATGAAGGGCCTCGCGACGGACGCCGATGCGGAGCGGACGCTGGCCGACCCGCTCAGCGGGTACGATCGGCTGTCCGTCGTCCAAGCGGGGCTGGTCGGCTGGAGCTACAAGGAACCAGATGGGACGCCGAAGGCGGTGACGCCGGAGCGCGTGGCCGACATGGACGATGAGGCGCTGGAGCAGACGGCGCTGGCGATCATGCGGCTCTCTAAGCCGGCGCTGTTCGAGCCGGCGACGCTGGAGAGCCGGGAGAGTGCCCAAAAAAACGGCTGACGGCCTTCCACCGCTACCTGGACGGTGAGGGGCCGCAGCCGTTCGAGCACTTCGTCGGCAGGCTGTCCGAGGAGTTCCACTGCCTGCCCTCGGCGGCGTACCGGGAATGGCTGGACGTGCCGGTCGGGTTCCTGGAGCAGGTCGTGGAATACCGCTGCTATACCAGGGCCTACCAGCTGCTGGAGGCGGCGACGACGCGGGAGACGCGGGACGCGCTGCGCGGCGACCCGATGGTGGACCTGGCCGAGCGCATCATGTTCGACCTGGCCGCGAAGGACTCGGCCGAGCGCCGCGCGCGGGCGGAGAAGCAACTGCGGGAGGTGCAACGGCGGGCGGCCGCCGCGGCGCCTCCGGCCACGCGAAGGAAAAGGCGGCGGCGATGAGCGACTCCATCCGGTATGAGATCGAGAGCGATACGATCTCCCCAGCCCTGCTGGCGCTGCCGTCGGCCGCCCAGGCTGCGGTGAACCGGGCCGCCGAGCAGTCCGCCCGGTCAATCCAGCGCGAGGCGCACGCGCGGCTCAAGCGGCAGCTCGGCCCGAACGCCACCGGCGCGACCCTGGAGGGCTTGACGGTCCGGCCCGCCTTCGACCGCAACGGCTGGATCGTGCTATCCGAGCGCGAGCACGTCTCCATCTCGCTCCACACCATGAGCCGGTCCGGGCGGATGCACACGCAGGCGGTGACCCAGAGCAACGTGCCGCTCTGGCTAGAGAAGGGCACGAAGCGTGGGCGCGGCACGCACGCCAACCCGGCCCGGCCCTACTTCTACGTCTCCGCCCTGCTCGAGGAGGGCGCCCACCTGCGCCGGGTCGAGGCGGCGCTCCAGGAGACCTTCGACTCCGCCGGGTTGGGCGGCTAGATGGCAGCCCCTCAGCTCGTCGTCCGGGTCGCGTCGAACATGGAGGAGTTCCGCGCCAACATGGCGCAGGGCGTCAGCCAGATCGAGACGACGAAGGGCGCGCTGACCCGGCTCTCATCCGCCTACGACGGCAGCCGGACCATCAGCCAGGCGAACGCCACGGTGGCGGCCATCCACCAGATCGGCGGGGCCACGAAGCTGACGGCCGACGAGCAGCGGAAGGCCAACCAGGCGATCGAGGAGGGCCTGGCGAAGTACCGCGCCCTCGGCAAGGAGGCGCCGCCGCAGCTGCAGGCGATGGCGGAGGCCACGAAGCAGCACCCTGGGCTGCTGGGGCGCATCAAGGAGTCCCTGGGGCCGCTGGGGCCGGCCTTCACCGCCGCCTTCGCCACGGGTGCCGCCTACCTGTCCCTCTCCTCCCTCAAGTCCTTCATCGGCGGCGTGGTCGAGGCGGCCGGGCACATCAAGGATCTGGCGCTGGCAAGCGGGCTCTCGACGGACGTGCTGCAGGCCCTCAGCGCCGCCGGCGCAGAGGTCGGCGTGGACATGGAGACGATCGCCCTGGCGGCGACTCAGCTCTCTCGGCGGATCGCCGGCGACGACGACTCGGCGCACGCGGCCGTCGGGAAACTGGGGCTTAGCTTCGCGGCGCTGAAGGGCCAGTCCGTCGACCAGACGATGATCAGCATCGCCGGGGCGCTGGCCCAGGTCAGCGACGCCGGACGCCAGGCGGACCTGGCCCAGGACCTGCTCGGCAAGGGCGGCGTGAAGCTGCTCGGCATCCTGCGCGACCTGCAGACCAGCGGCGGCGGGATGGACGACCTGGTCGCGCGGATGAAGGAGGCCGGGCTGGTCATGGGCGGCGAGTCAATCGAGGTACTCGACCGGGCCGGCGACGCCTGGACGCGCCTCGGCACCCGGATCAAGACGGTGTCCGGGAACTTCCTGGCGATGGCGATGGACGATTCCGTGCGCCTCAAGCAGCTCAAGGAGCTGGGCTACGAGCTGGACGCCCAGGGAAACGCGGTAAAGATCGTGGCGAAGGGCGTGGAGCAGCACACGGCGGTCGTGAAGGAGAACATCTCCGCCCTCGACATGGTCAAGAACCGCATCCACCAGCTCACGAACGAGGCACTGGCGCCGCTGTCGGCTGCGCAGCGGGAGCAGATCAACGAGCTGGTCCGGTGGGGCGTGAACGAGAAGGAGGTCGCCGAGCTGGTCGGGACGACGACCGCCGCGGTCCACCTACAGGTCCAGGCCCAGACCGAGAAGGTGGCCGCCTCCAAAAAGGCCGCGGCCGAAGCCGAGAAGGCGGCGAAGATCGAGGCGCTGGGCATCCAGGAGGTCGCCAAGCTCTGGAACGAGTACGACGCGCTGCGCGTCAAGCACGGCGGGACGGCCACCGACGCGCAGATCGCGGACATTGACCGCTGGGCGGCCGACCTAACGGCGAAGGCGGTCAAGGCCGGCACGGACACGCGGGAGTTCTACGACGCGCTGGCCGCGCTGTCGCGCGAGAAGACCGAGGCGGCGATGCTCGACTGGGGTGCCCTGTCGAGTTCCTCGCGGAGCCACCTGCAGGACGTGGCCGACAAGGCCATGGCGACGTTCGAATATGCGGCCTCGCACTCCAGCGACTTCACGCGCGAGACGATCCAGGGGTTCCGTGAGACGGCGGAGGCCGCCCGGTACGCAGCGAACGGGTGGGGCGAGGCGTTCGGCGAGGCGCTGGACGCCACGACCGAGAAGGCCAAGGCGGCCGAGGAGGCGCTCAAGAAGACCGCCAAGGCGGCCGAGGAGGCCGCCCGGGAGCGCAGCAAGGGCAACACCATCGAGTACGACCTCAGCACCGAGACCGGGTTCAACAAGTTCATGGAACTGAACCCAGGAGCCACGGTCAACGTCGGGATGGACTACTTCACGAGCCACACGCTGGCGGAGGCGATCGCGGCCGGCCTCGTCACCCTGCCGCACCTCGCGGCCGGCGCCATCAACTTCTCCGGTGGGAAGGCGGTCGTCGGCGAGCGCGGGCCGGAGGTCGTCGAGCTGCCGCGCGGCAGCAACGTGATTCCCGGCGGCGGTGGGCTTGGCGGCGCGACGCAGGTCACCGTGGCGCCCGGGGCCATCGTGTTCCAGTACCCGATCATGAACGACCAGCGGTCCCGCAGCGCGGTGGCGGGCCTGGTCATCGACGAACTCTACGCGAAGCTGCGGCGCGAGGGCCTGCGGGTGCCGGCGGGGTCGCGTGGCTGACGTCACCATCGACGCGGCGGCGAGCGCCGCCACGGCGCGCGGCGGCCGGGCGCTGGTGTTCACGACCGCCCTGATCGGCTACTTCTTCTTCATCGACGCTGACAGCGACTTCAAATATAGCAAGACCACCGACGGTGGTGCCACTTGGGCCGCGCCCGTCACGATCTTTAGCGGCACGGCGATCTGCTTCGACGTCTGGTTTGACCAGTGGACGCCGGGCGACGCCGGCACGCTAATCCACAGCTGGTATATCGACACGGTGAGCGACGACGTGATGTACCGGACGCTGCAGACCAGCACAGACACGCTCGGCACACAGCGCGTCGTGTTCGCCGGCCTGAACAGCTTCGGCTCCGAGAAGTCGCACGTCTCCGGCGCGAAGATGCGCGGCGGGAACCTCTACGCCGCCTACCACACCGGCACGCTGGGCGTGACCGGCACCTACCGATCCACGGACGCCGGCGTGACCTGGGGGATCCGTACGAACCTAGTCGAGGCAGATGGGGACTACGTGCGGATCTTCCCAGGCAACGAGGCCGACACGCAGGACTGCTGGTGCCTGTACTACGACAAGGACGCGCTCGAGCTGACGCTGAAGATGCACGACGACTCGGCGGACTCGGCCAGCGAGTCGGCGGTCCTCCTGGCCATGACGGCCAGCGTAACCGACGGCGCGGTGCAGTGGCCCTTCTCCGGGGCCATCCGCCCCACGGACAACCACCTGATCGTGGTTGCCCTGTCGGAGTACGACACGGCGACGGCCGACCTCCGGGTGTTCGACCTGAACGGGACCGGAAGCGTCACGGAGAAGACGGCGATCGCCACCGACAAGGACGACCTCGGCCACCCGTCCGTCTTCATCGGTGCGGCCGGGCAACTCTACGTGGCCTACATCGGGAAGCGGGACGGATCCGAGACGCTCGGCACGACCGCCGGCGTCTACTACGTCAGCTCGAGCGACGGCGGCGCGACCTGGTCGGCCGGCGACGCGAGCTACTCGGCGACGGCCGACGACTGGCTCCAGACCTGGGCGCCGCAGAACGGCCTCCGCTTCGCCGTGGCGTGGCGGGACGTCTCCGCCCAGGGGCTGCTGACGAACTTCGATAACAGTTTCTCTCTCGGCCTGAGCGCGTCCTCTAGCGTCTCCTCCTCGGTCTCACCGAGCACCAGCCTGTCGCCTAGCATTAGTGAGTCGTCCAGCGCCTCGCCGTCGCTCTCTCCGTCGACCAGCCTGTCGCCGAGCCTCAGCACGTCCGCCAGCGCCAGCGCCAGCGTGAGCCCGTCGACCTCCATCTCTCCGAGCGAATCCGCCAGCGCCTCGGTCAGCCCAAGCGCGTCGATCAGCCCGTCGACCAGCCTGAGCCCGAGCGCGTCGGCGTCGGCGTCGCTCTCGCCATCGGCCTCCGTGTCACCGAGCGCCTCGATCTCGCCGTCCGCCTCACTCTCTCCCAGCAAGTCCGCCAGCGCGTCCGCCAGCGCCAGTCTGTCGCCGTCCGCATCGGTGTCCCCATCGACCTCCCTCAGCCCAAGCGCTTCCCAATCACCGAGCAGCAGCCGGTCGCCGAGCGTCAGCTCGAGTGCCTCGGTGTCGCCGTCCGTCTCGCCATCGGCCGGCATCGACTTCAACTCCTGCTATGTCTACGTGACCGTTGGCGGGACCGTCTATGCACAGGCGCCAGAATGGCCGTACGGGCAGCCGACCGGGTCCATTGACTTCGAGACGCTGGTCATCAACGAGTACAACCGGAACACGACGAACACCTGCCAGTTCACCGCGCGTGGGTTCACGCCGAGCGTCGGGCAGGCGGTGGTCGTGTGCCTCGGCTGGAAGGACAACCCGGATCGGCTGTTCGGCGGCGTGATCACGAGGGTGGAGCAGTTCTATGTCGGCACGCCGGACGCGCAGGCGTTCCATGTCTCCTGCAGCGACTGGCGGTGGCTGCTGAACCGGACGCTGGTGTTCGAGCGGTACACGGGGCAGACTGCCACGGCCATCGCCCAGGACATCATCGCCACGTATGCGGAGGGGTTCTCGTCCGCGGATGTCGCGGCCGGCCTGGCGACGGTCACGGAGATCACCTTCGACGGCGTGCCGGTTATGGAGGCGATCGAGCAACTCGCGGACCGGATCGACGGCATCGCCTACGCCGGCTATAACCGGTCCATCCACTTAGCCAAGAGCGAGACGGCCGCGAGCCCGGCCGACCTGACGGCCGCGCACCCCTCCCTGACGGAATTCGGGCTGACCACAGACCTCGGGTTGGCCCGGACGCGCGTGGTCGTGACCGGCGGCGGCGGGCACGCGACGGCGGCCGCGGCCGTCGGGGCCACCAGCATCACCGTGGACGCCATCGGGTGGTACCAGGCGCTCGGTGGGACGCTGCGATCCGGGCCGCAGCGCATCACCTACACGGGCGTGAGCGGCAACAACATCACCGGCATCCCGGCCGCCGGCGCCGGGTCGATCCAGTACGCGATCAAGGTCGGCGACCCGGTCAATATCGTGGCACAGGTCGACGACACCTCGGCCCAGACCGCGCTCTCTGACTACCTCGCCTCCGGCGGAAGGATCCTGGCCTAGATGGGCACCTACATAGTCAAGCCGACGCAGCTCGCCTCGTCCTCCGGAGGTTGGTACCTGTTCGGGGCCGCCACCGAGGTCGCCGCGGTCTTCGTGGCCGCAGACGGCCAGGAGGTCCGGCTCCCGGTCGGCGAAGACGGGTTGCTGCGCTTCTCGTTCACGGGCGACAGCTTCTACCTCGACGGCAGCGGCGTCCCGGTGTCCTTCGCCGGCCTCCCGGCGGGGTTCACGCCGACCTCGGCGCACGTCATCGGGGAATGGGTCACGAACAGCGCGTTTGCTCACTTCTACCTACAGCAGAGTGCCTTATCGGAAGGCCCGATAGACCTGGCCGACTTCCCCTATGCCGAGGTCCCGACGGCGATCAACCTGTGGGGCAACGGCTTGGGCATCCGGGCGGTGGGTTATGACTTCGCGGCCAATCCGATGCGGGTGGACGCCCTCCGGATCACCGGCGACTACATCATCCAGTCCTGGTGGTTCAACAGCAGCACGCTGGAGTATGAGTACGCGGAGGCCTCCCCCGGGGCCGGCTGGGCGGCGGCCGCGAACCCGCCGAACATCCGCGAGGAGTCGGTGATCGCCGAGGGTGCTTCCTATGCCGAGGCCCTGGCGCTGGCGACCTCCATCCTCGCAGCCCGTGGCAAGGCGGAAGTGTCGGCAAAGTGGAAGTGCCGCGACGAGAACGCGCGCCCAGGCCGCTTGCAACACATCGCGCTGCCGGCGCCCACGAGCGTCTTCGGCGACTTCAAGATCCAGCAGGTGATGATCTCAGACTTCAGCATGAACCCGGACCTGTGCCCGACGTTCAGCGTGGAAGCGGCGCCCACGCGGCACTCGCTCGAGGACATCCTGCGGATGCGGTTGCGGTGAGGGAGGAACGGTATGAAATTAGGGCGCATGGCAGCGGCCCGAGAGCATTATAAAAGGGGGGGGACAGTAGTAATGAGATCAGGATGGCTGAGGCTATGATTCGCGGCGGGGTGCTCGTCTCGGCGCTCGTCTTGGCGGTGACTGAACCCGTCATTGGCGGGGAAGCGGACCTCCTGAAATACGCCATCACCCAAGGCGGCCTCTTGTTCGTGGTCTTGGTCCTGCTGTGGTCGTATCGCAGGGATTTTTCGCGCCAACTAAAAGAACGGGACGAACAATTCAAGGTGATTGCGGATTTGGTGAGCGCCTCGACGAGGGAACAGACGATCTTGGCAGACTTGAACGCACAAATGGTGCGGGCCGTTGAGCAACTGACCCGGGTCGTCGAACGGTTCCGGTGATGCCGGCCGAGCACCTGCCGGAGATCGCGGTGGCGGCCGCCGCGCAGGGCCTGGACGCCACCCTCGTCCGCGCGCTGGTCCTTGTCGAATCCGGCGGCCAGCCATGGGCCTGGAATCCGGAGCCACGGTACCGGTACCTGTGGGACGTGCGCCGGGCCGTCCCCTTCCGGGTGCTGACGGAGGCCGAGCGGGTGGCCGAGTTCCCGCCGCCAGACTTCCCGACGCTGGCCGGCGACCCGGACCAGGAATGGTGGGGCCAGCAGGCGTCCTGGGGCCTGATGCAGGTGATGGGCGCCGTGGCGCGCGAGCGCGGCCTGCGGGTGCCGTACCTGCCGGTCCTGTGCGACCCGGCCACGAACCTCGGGGTCGGCTGCGGACACTTGGCCGCGCTGCTGGCGTGGGCGCACGGCAACGTCGCCCAGGCGCTGGCGGCCTGGAATGGCGGTAAGGGCGGCAATACGGCGGCACCATACCGGAACCAGGCGTATGCTGACCGGGTGCTGCACCGAAAGGGGACACTGACGTGACCACGACCAGGCGCCTATCCCTCCTCCTTGCGGCGCTGGCGGCCGCGTTCAGCACGGCCTGCTTGCCGCCGGCGCCTCCCGGGCCGCCGCCCGGACCGACCGAGCGGCCCATCGCCTTTCACCTCTGCCGGCCAGGCGTGGACATCACCGTCCAGGGGCCTGGCCTGCCGGAGGCGGGCCTGACGCACCGGACGGATGCCTCCGGGTCCTGGGGCGTCGACGTCCCGGCCGCGCTGACGACCTTCAACCTGTTCCTGGCCGCGGAGGACTACCCGGCCTACGGCCACGTCATCACCGGTGGGCCGAGCTTCTTCCTGCCGGACTGCCAGCCGGAGGTCGCGCGGGACACGCTGCTGCCCGCCTGGTCGCCCGTGCTGGCGGACACGGGGGAGCGCGGGGCGGTCCGGGTCGACGGCCCGCGGTTCGCGCGCGCGGACGGCAGCACGTTCCAGTGGCGCGGGACGGACGGGTTCCTGCTCTACCAGCGGTGGCTCGAGGCCGGGGCCGGCATCGAGCCGGTCGTGCAGGACTGGCTGACCTGCGGCGGCCTGTGCGCGGCGCCGGCCGCGCCGAACGTCGTGCGGGTGCTGGGCATGGTCACGAGCTTCAGCCACTTCTGGCCGCAGGAGCATCCCGACTACTACGACCAGCTGCGGCCGTTTGCGGACCACCTCTGGACGGCCTTCCACCTGCGGCTCGAGTTCGTCATCTTCGCCGACGCGCAGCTCATCATGCCGGACCCGCTCGTCGAGCAGCTGCACGCGCAGCGGGTGCACGCCGCCCTCGCGACGGCCGAGAACGTCTTCCTGGAGGTGGCGAACGAGCCCTTCAAGAACCTCCCGGGCGGCGGGGCGCAGGCGGCGGCGATCGGCCGGCTCCTGCAGGGCCGAGGGCCGCCGGTCGCGAGCGGGGACTACGACGACCCGGCCGCCACGCGGCTGGACTACATCACGGTCCACACGCCGAGGGACGCAGAATGGCCGCGCAAGGCGAAGGACCTGATCGACATCCCGGGCCTCCGGCCGCCGGTCGTGGGCGACGAGCCGATGGGGTTCGCCGAGGCCGAGCGGCCGGGCGCCAGGTCGACCAGCAGCCGGGATGCCGGGGACTACGCGGCCACCTGCGCGCTGTTCGCGGCCGGCTGCACGTTCCACAGTGACGCGGGCCTCGCCTACGCGCCCTACGGCCCGGTCCAGGCGGCCGCCGCGGCCGAGTTCTTCCGCTCCCTGGCCTTCGCGCCTGCCGACGCGGCCCAGGCGCCCTACGGGCGCGGCAGCGAGGCGCCGGGGTGCAGCTGGACGCCGGACCCGGACGGGCCGGTGGCCCACGACGACGCGCTCGAGCTGCGGTCCTTCCGGAAGGTCGTGGCCGGCGAGGCCTACGTCGTGCAGGTCCGCACGCGCCGGGCGCAGGCGTCGCCCTGCCCGGGCTGGCGGGTCGTGGCCGAGCCGCGGCCCGGCCTGGCGAGGCTGGCACGATGACGGAGACGCTCCGGCAGCTGCGGGACCGGGTCGCGGACCTCCGGGACCGGACGCTGCAGGACATCGGCCACGACGGGCCGCACGGCGCGCAGGTCGACGTGGTCCTGCGCGGGTTCGCCGGGCAGCTCGACGCGCTGCTGCCGCCGTCGCGGCGCGTCTACGGGCGCAAGGCCCGCCACGACGGGGAGACGGACACCACCACCAAGGAGACGCCACCATGAGAACGACGACCATGCTCGCGGCCGGGGTGGTCCTGGCCCTCCTCTTGGCCCTGCCGATCGGCGGGCACCTCTCGGCGCAGGCGGTGCCTGACCCCGTCACCACGGCACAGGCCGAGGGGACGCGCCCTGGCGTGCCGCCGGCCTCGGTCCCGCCGAGTGAGACGCTCGGCTGGATGCTGACGCTCGGCATCGTCTCGAATATGCTGATGCGCAAGGCCAAGGACGCCGCCTGGCTGCCGTGGCTCCGGGACGGCGCCGGCAAGGTCAACGTGGCCGTGGCCGCCCTACTCGCGGCGGCCGCAGCCCTCGGCATCCACACCGAGTTCGACGCGGCCGGCGGCACGCTGCTCATCAGCGGGCTCACCGGGGCCAGCCTCCTGCACTTCGCCGGCGAGTGGCTCCGGCAATACGCGCTCCAGCACCTCACGTACCGGGCCATGGCCCGGGAATAGGAAGGGACGGTCCGTATGGGCATGAAGAAGTCCGACGTGTTCGAGCTGATCCTGAAGGGCATCGCCGTGGCGAACCCGGCCGTGGGCCGCGCCGTCGCCGGCGGGGCGGCGGGCATCAAGGCGCTGATCCACCGCGACGACGACCCGACGAACGACCTCGACGAGACGGCCGACGCGCTCACCGCCATCGCGCTGAACGTGGTGATGGGGACGGAGACGCTGACCGGCAAGGACTACGCGAACGACCCGATCCTCGCGCAGCTCGCCGAGAACATCAAGGGCGACCTCAAGCTGGCGCAGCTGGTCGTCGCACGGAAGCCGGGGCCTTCGTAGGCCGGCCGCCGGACCCGAGCTGGTCCTGGCCCTCGTACTACCCGTGAATGGGCCGGGTTGACGCCAGGCCCAGGGCAGGCGTATAGTCCGGCCCGTGTAGAAAACAAAAGGCCGCAGGTGGGAATCCCTGCGGCCTTCATGAGCGGATCCGGGTAGGGGCCGGGTCGGCGCTCCGGCGGCTCTCGCCGCTGGGGCCGATTATAGCCCACCAGAGACCTCAGCTCAACGAGTTCCGCGCCGACGGCCAGGAAACCGGACAGCGTCGGCGGACATCACCAAGCGGGTACTGGGCGGCTGCAAACCCGCAGCGTGAGTGCTTATCCCTAGAGCGCGGCAGAACGGGCCGTCCGGCGGCCCGCAGAGTCTTCAGGGACGGGACGGCCAGCCGTGACTGGTTCCGTCCTGCCGAGGGGCTGGGGTGGCGCGGTGGGCAGGCCCACAGCGGGACTTCAACCATCCGGCAGGCACGCCACCGGACGCAGTAAAGCGCGCGGTAGGGCGTGCTCTGCCATTGGGACCAGGGCAGCCTCGGAAGGCAGAAAAGGAAAAGACGAAGAGGATGGCAGACAACCCGTACGATGAACGGCGCGCGAGCTTGGCCGCGCTAGGATTTGCGTCCTATGAGCTGTACTTACAGAGCAGGCTGTGGGCGTCTATCCGCAGTCGGGTATTGTTACCGTCTACTCAGTGCGTTCGGTGCGTCGAACATCGAGCCACGGCTGTCCACCACGCCTCCTATGACATTGAGACTATGGCCGGCCGACGGACTGACGCGCTGCTGCCGGCCTGCCGGCGGTGCCACCACTTAGCAGAGCGTCGCGGACGCCACGAGATCTCTGCTGCTGACCGACTAGCCGCCGCGACGCTATTCCTCCTCGCCGGAACCGTCGCCGTACACGGTAGAGGGGCCGGCCATTGTCGGCGGCTATCGGCGCCTGGCGCGCCGAGACGTGGCTGGGAAAAGTGGGTACAGGTCGACCAAGCCAAGGCGCGGCGTATCCGAACTTGGACGGTGCGTCAGCAGGCCTGGAAATCGTTCAGCGCCTCGCCACGGCTGGTCAAGAAGGCCGTATAGGGCGCGCACCGCGGTCGTGCTCTGCCGCCTGGACCAGGGCAGCCTCGGCGGAGCAGGTGGGGTACATAGAGGCCGAAAGGCCAAGGAAACAAGGACTTGACAATACTATTAGTTTCCTGTAGGCTGGCCCTGTTAGTCGGCAACGCGCGCAAGCGCACCAGGAGGGCGGCATGGCAGCAACCCACTTCGCAGTAGTCAAGGCCGGCGCGGTCATCGGCTCGCGCAGCAGCACGTCACAGCACGACGCCGTTGTTGCGCTGGAAAGGATGGCGAGCTAGGCCATGCCGAACAATCGCGGCATCAAGCTCGGCATGTCGTTCGTCCCGTTCGAATACCGGCACACCTTCGAGGGTGTCAGCAAGGCGCATCTGGCCGATGTCGTCTGGTCGCTCGCTGGCCGATGCGTCGAGACTTCGGCCGATTTCCTTGAGGACGTGTTTGCACAAGCGTGTCAGGAGAGCGAGCGCGTCTCGCTGGATCGTGGTGATGTCTCGCTCAGTAAAGCAGCCGACCGCTTCCATGCTCGCATCGATAGAGCCGAGCGGAGCATGGTGGCGCGACGGGACGCGCAGGCGCGCCGACGACTGCGACACAGCGACCACGCCGTGCGGCGATCCTGATGGACCTGGCGGCGGCCGTCGAACATGAGCGCCTGGACCAGATCCGCGATGCGGAGATCTGCGCGCGGAACTTCAAGAGCGACGTCGTCTACAAGATCTCGTTCTGGCGATACCTGCACCATCGCGCCGCGCCGGCGGACCGCCTCCAGGCGGCGGCAGCGGCCGTGACGGCCTACGCGAAACTCGTCACCCACTTCACCCTCAAGATCCGCGCGCTACGCGCAACAGGAGAGCAGCGATGAAGGACCAGCACACCACCACGGCGCCGGACTGCGGGCAAGGCTGCGCCAGCCGAGAGCAGCACCAAGGACGCCAGCGCCCGCCGGTGAAGCTCGTCGGCGCAAACGGTAACGCCTACAACGTCCTCGGCCTCTGCCACCGCGCGGCGCAGCGGGCCGGCTGGACAACGGAGCAATGGACCGCCGTGCGAGATCAGATGATGGCCGGCGACTACGACCACCTCCTCGGCGTCGCAATGGAGCACTTCGATGTCCGCTGACGGCGTAACCGTGACAGCTCCGACGCGGACCTGGGCGCCGCAGCAGCAGTGGATCTTCGACTGGTTCGCGGACCCGGGCCTGCGGACGGTCAACACCGGCACCGGCGCCCTTGGCGTGCCGCGGCACCTGATCATCCGTGCGCGGGCCGGGACCGGCAAAACGACGACGATCATCGAGGCCGTCCATCACGCGCCGGAGAGGCAGATCCTTCTCGGTGCCTTCAATAAGCGCATCCAGGAGGAACTGGCCAGCCGCCTGCAGTCCGAGGCGACCGAGGCGAAGACACTACACGGCGTCGGCCTGGCCTGCGTGCGGCGGTACTGGGAGCGCGTGGCGATCGACGAGGACCGCCGGCGCCGGTCGGCCAGCCTGGCCGAGGCGGTCTGCGGGGCGACGGTCGCGGATCCGATTAAGCGGCTGGTCGCCAGGCTGGCGACAAGCGGCCGAGAGATGGCGCCGCACGCCAAGGAGCCCGGTGACCTCTTGGACATCGCGCTGGAGTTCGAGTGCGTCCCGGATGACGAGTGGGCCGCCGAGGGGTTCGACCTGGCGTACGTCGAGGCTCGGGCGCTGGAGGCGATGGAGCTGGCGGCGGTGGCGAAGCCGGCCGACGGGATCGACTTCGCCGACATGCTCTACCTCCCGGTGCGGAACCGGTGGATGCCGAAGCAGTACGACGCCGGCGTGGTCGACGAGGCGCAGGACATGACGGCGGCCCAGCTCGAACTATTCATGGGCGTCTGCCGCGGCCGGATCGTGGTCGTCGGGGACGATTGCCAGGCCATCTACGCCTTCCGGGGCGCCGACAGCGGCAGCCTGGACCGCCTGAAGGCGCAGCTGGGCGCGACGGAGCTGGGGCTGACGACGACGTACCGCTGTCTGACGCCAGAGACGCCGGTATGGATGGGCGACTTTTCTTATAAACCTATCGGAGATATCAAGGCCGGAGAGACGGTGATCGGCTGGGCAGATAAGATCAAGCGGAAGAAACATCGTATTAAGTATCTTGTTAAGACCCTCGTTACGGCGACGTCCCAAATCGCCAACGAACAGACCATAACACTCCATCTGAAATCCGGGATAAGCGTGCGATCGACCGTAGATCATCAATGGCTCGCTCCTCGGCCAATGACGGGAACCAGCGATTACAGGTTCAAACGAGCCGACCGATTTGTTCTCGGCGATAAGATTGTCCGGGTTGATACTAGTGATCCTGGCGACTGTCCATCAGAACTGCGCGAAACAGCTGCCTGGGTCGGCGGAATATACGATGGCGAGGGGCATCTATATGGCATCAGCCAAAGCGAGGCCACGGCAGGTGATTTAGCTATCGAAATCGAAAAAGCCCTTCGCCGGCTTAGGTTCGATGTTCATGTTGGACTTGAAAATAAACCAAGGCCGGGCCGGAAGGGTCGGAAAGTATTTATCCGATGGCGTGGTGGACGACAAGAGGCGCTCAGGTTTTTAAGGTGGGTACCGTCGTTTAGGTATCGTGCTCAATACGCGGACCGACTTTTGTTATCGGCGCATTTTGGGTTGATGGATGAAGTTGTTGCCATCAGAAAGAATGCAGCTCCCCAGCGGGTATGTTGCATCACGACAGAAACCGGGAATTACGTGGCGGCTTCCCTCTGTAGCCATAACTGCGGGCGGGCGATCGTCGAGCTGGCGCAGCGGCTGGTGCCGGACTTCGAGGCCGGGCCAGACAACCCGGAGGGGCATATCGACGCGCTGCCGTCGATCGATGCCCTGGTCCTGGCGGCGCAGCCGGCGCGGCCGTACACCGACCGGGCAACCGGAGAGACGCGGGAGGCCGGGGACTTCATCCTGTCGCGCACAAACGCGCCGCTGGCGAAGGTGGCGATGGCGCTGCTGCGGCAGCAGAAGCGGGTGCGCGTGCAGGGCCGGGACATCGGCGCCGGCCTCAAGGCGCTGGTCAAGAAGCTGATGACGGGCAAGGCCGCCGGCAGCATCCCGGCGCTTCTCGGGCGGCTGGCCCGGTGGGAGGAGCGCGAGGTCGAGCGCGTCCTGGCCGCCGACCGGCCGGAGCGCGTGGATGGCGTGCGCGACAAGGCGGAGACGCTGCGCGTGCTGGCCGAGGGCGTGCTGGGGCCGCGGGAGCTGGAGGCGCGCCTGGACACCCTGTTCACCGACGACCGGTCGGCTGGGGCGGTGACGTGCAGCAGCGTCCACCGGGCCAAGGGCCTGGAGGCGCAGCGGGTCTTCGTGCTGCG
>ERZ1292644.561-Hain-H14-01um-R2-561-length-24360-cov-6_pt1 | contig 24360 bp, 31 predicted proteins | sample MGYA00564402_ERZ1292644 | MGnify/ENA primary metagenome ERZ1292644 (study PRJEB36523, sample SAMEA6512644) | groundwater metagenome | collected 2019-01-09 | study: AquaDiva: Metagenomics assemblies of 32 groundwater samples
TGCATCGCTACGTAATTCCCGCGTTCCAGCAACTTATCCCGCCAGAAATGGTTGCGGATTGGAACACTGAATTTAAGGACCTCCGACTCACCAATGGCTCGCTTATCCACTTCCAGACTCTTGAAGACCCTGACCAGGGCCGAGGACAAGGTCTTGACTGGCTCTGGATTGACGAAATCTGCGAGCTTACTAAGCAGCATTGGGAGGTTATCTCACCGTCTCTTGCAGATAAGCAAGGGGTCGCATTCTTTACGACGTCCCCTCGTTCGTATGACTGGGTATATGAGGAGCTGTACAAACCTGCTGAAGACGAAGTCCAGGGCTATTGGGCGTGTCACGCGAAAACTCGCGAGAACCCCATTATGTCTGAAGAGTATCTGGCTCGCGAACGTGCCCGGATGTCCGATGCGATGTACCGGCAGGAATACGAAGCAGACTTTGTTACATTCACAGGGGCTATTTACGGGGAGTCGCTGAAGCCGCATCATATTCTCCGTGCCGATGACGCAGTCAAAAAGTTTATTCCAGAATGGCCGAATATCGATGCGTGGCGACAGATTCTCGTTGGGATTGACACAGGTGCGGACCATCCCTTTGGGGCTGTTAAGCTAGTGTCCACCGAATTGGGAATGCTGGTCGTAGGCGAGTATCTGGAACGCAATAGCTTATTCGTTGAGCACGCCAATGCTATGAAGCGCATGGCGGCATCAACCATCACGAAATGGGCCATTAACAAAAACGAGAAGCAGCCCATGATTGAGTTGGTCCAGCACGGCATTACGTGCATGCCTGCGCAAAACGATCAGGTGGCTGGCATCGAGCGAGTAAAGTCATGGCTTCATGCTGACCAATTGTTTTTTGTTGAATCGCGTTGTCCGCGTACTGTCAAACAGCTGAAAGCCTATCGTTGGGCCGAAAATACAGCAACAGACGGTTCATCTCGTAAAGAAAAGGTCTATAAGAAGGACGATGAATTGCCAGATTGCCTGCGATACGCATTGATGACATGGCCCATGTTACCGCAAGCACAGGCTGCTCCAACAGAGCGGGATATTTCGAAGCTTTCTGGTGAAATGCAAGCATCTATTGAGCGCATGCGTAGGATTGATAAACAGCCGAAAGAACTGTCCGTAAACGAAATGGGAGATTTTTGGTTATGAGTGAATTGGTAATAATTGATTAGGGGTATTTGTCATGCCGCGAGATAGAAAAGGCAGAGTATTTGAGATTGGCTCCCGCGTCCGTGCGACTGATGGCACTGAATTTACCGTTTGTGGCTTTCTCGCCAATAAGAAGCACATAGGTGTTTCGCGAGTCAAGGAACTCTTGAAGGGATGCTGCCCGCATGTGTACAGTTGGAAAGATCTCGATGTCCTGACACGCCACACGGCCATGATCAGTAGCGAGACTGATCGTTGTCCGAATGATCTTATTCAATCTGTATATCCTGAAGGGACGGATGTAAACGGCATTCCCGTCATGTCTATGATGGAAGACGATAAGATAGTCTGGGGCGACTAAATGGCGGTAACTGCAACCCGAACAGCAACGCTTACATATACCGGAGATGTCGTTGGAACCGAGACGCTCAGTGCGGGCTCTAATGCGTCATCACCCGGCTCTATCGAGATTAAAACACTTGCAAGTGGCTTTAATACCGTCACCCTTCCTACTGGCGGTTCGACCGTTGTCAGTGTAACCATTGTGCCCCCTTCTGCTAACTCAACGTCAATTATATTGAAGAGCATCACTGGGGACACAGGCATCCGCCTGCACAACACAGACCCCACAACAGTTACCTTCCACTCAACGGAGACCGCGTTTGGTCTCACATGTGGAGCCCAAATTACTGGCGTACGCTTTTACTGGACGTAGGAGGATAGATGGATACATTTCTTAGATGGCTGCTTGATAACATCGTGTGGGGGGACTAACGTGTTTGTACCGAAAGCTATTCTCGACTACTTTGGCGTGAACGCGGAACTCGTGCGCAATATGCAAGCTGATCTCGCGGTCGCTCGCGCCGAGGCGGCACTACTCAAATCCCAGCTCGCCGTCGAGCAGAACAAGTTTGACTGGCTACGAATGAAAGTCAATGGGCTGGAGATGGAGAACAAAGCCCTGATCGAAAAGGCATATAGCATTAAGTTGCCAGTCCCTGAGATTCTCCGAGTCCAGAACGTCGATCTCGATAAGCAGAACTTCTCCTTCCAAGATATTGGGGATGACCTTGCGAAGAAGTTTGGGCTTCCGATCTACGAAGACCCGAGAGCCCACGGTGCGCCATCCTTTGGTAGTTAATGCGTAAATTTTATTATCGGCTCAAGTTTGAGGAAGAGTTCTATAATCCATTTGGGCGACGCAAAGGGTGGGTGCATTGGAATCTGGGATCATCAAAGTATGCGTGCTTGCTATACGAGCCTCGATGGGTCAGAGCCGTTAGGTTATTTCAGCTCCATTGCCATAAGCTTGGCCTCATGTAATGATCGAGTCTAATCCTCTCACGCCTCCCAATACGGGTAGTCTCGAAGCCTCTGGGAATCCTCTCGCACCTGCTGCCGGACCTACTATGTTGACTCCAGCATATGATGAGAAGGCGCTCCTGGATCTTTTTGATAAGCTGAAGCGTGAAAGTACAGAGCAGCGCTACATCTTTGAGCGTGAGTGGCTCCGCGATCTTTATTACGTCGCGAATCGGCAGTGGATTTACTACCATCCGACACGTCGTGAGTGGGTTGAAAAAAGACTCCAGCAATGGGTACCTCGCCCCGTCACGAACAAGATGGCAGAGATCGTCCAATCTCTGCGCTCGAATCTCGCCGCCATTAACACGATCCCGACGGTTCGCCCTGCTGGTCATGATACACAGAGCATGGCCGCTGCCGAAATCGCTGATCAGATGATCCCTCTCATCTATGATGAGCATCGTATGCACAGCGGGATGCGAGAGAATGACTTCTGGTTTATCGGGACTGGCAATGCATGTATCCAGATGAGTTGGGACCGCGATAAGCGGACCAATCGAGTCTTCCTCCCGCATGAACAGTGCGCAACCTGTGGCCAGATTCTTCCTCCACAAGTCATTGTGAAGTCAGGTCAAATGTGTCCCGTTTGCAAAGGACGGCAGTTTAAGCCTGCTTTACGTCCTGATATGCAGCCTATTGGGGAGTGGACGGCGTTTGGGCGAGGAAAGACCACGCCACTCTCACCATTCGAGTGGGCATTCCCGCCGAATGTGATTCGCTTTGATGAGCTTCCATATATCATCCGCCTGCGTTGGCGTGACAAACACTATTACGAAGCGAATTTCCCTGAGTACGTCAACCGTATTGTCTGGGAAAAGTCACCAGCAGACCGCTCCTTACAGCTATTCAAGTCTCTGTCAACATCGAACGATATCGGTACAGGCTCGCAATACTCCTTTTTGGGCTCTGCTGGTGGACATACCGTTGATGGTGTGACCGAATATGAACTCTGGCTGAAGCCCACAGATGAGTTTCCTGGTGGTTTAGTCCTCCGTGTGGCTGGTGATAAGAATCCTATTCTCATTCAATCGCAGGATGAGGGACTTCCAGGGCCGTTCCCGTATAAAGATATCGATCAGCGCCCCATTTTCCCGTTTGCCCACGCGGCATATGAGCACATGGGTGGCCGATTATACGGCCGATCTGCCCTTTCGCCTCTGATTCAGAAGCAGGATCAGCTCAATCAGCTCGATTCGCTTATTCAATTGATTGTCCAGCGTATGTCCAACCCAGTCTGGGTGATCCCAGAGGGTGCTGGCATCGATCAATTCAGCGGCCAACCGGGTTGGATCATGAAATGGAACCCTCTCGCGGCTGGCGGGCAGGGGAAACCTGAGCGTTTGGCTGGCGAAAGTGTCCCGAATGGTCTTTTTGAGCTTCGTTCTCAATACTTGAAAGACATTGAAGAGCTATCTGGAGCCTTTGATATCATTAAGGGACAGAAACCAACGGGCGTAGAGGCATTTTCGGCTCTCCAGTTGCTTGTTGAGCGCTCCCAGAGCCGATTTGGGTCTGCGTATAGCGCCCGAGGTGAGATGTTACGTCAATGGGCGTCGGTGGCGCTTGAATTAGAGCGTCAATTTGGCCCTGAACAGCGTACGCGCATCGTCATGGGCGATCACAAGGGGTATACCTTCCGTCATTTTGAGAATGCGCAACTTCAAGGGGCCATCACGGTTCATATTGAGGACGGAAATCAAGCTCAGAAGACTGCATTGGGCGAAAGAGCCGCGATTGAGCAAGCCAATACGCTCCGATTGATTAATCCTGAAGACCCAGACCAGCGCTACGCCATTTTGACCAAGTTTGGGCTCTCCGACCTCGTTCCTGCGCTCGATACTCATGTTCAAGCCGCTCTTCAAATGCAAGATGCCTTCGAAATGTGGGCACAGCAGCCTGTAGGGCCGTCTCCTCTCGTGGTGAAGCCGTGGCATGACCCCATGATTCACTGGAGTGAGCGTATTAAGTGGCTAAATACGGATCGGATGCGAGAATTGATGGCTTCGAACGTCGAAATTGAGAAGCTCATCACGCTCCATCTCGGTCAACTACAAATGTTGATCGCGCCTCCCGTGCAAATTGATCCTAAGACTGGTGAGCCTATTGAACAGCCAGCAGGGCAGCCCGGTCAGGCTCCTCCAGGTGGAGTTGGTGGTGGGCGAGCCATGGGGAACTCAAATGCCAATAGTACCTCGACAAAGATAGTCCCAAGCGGTAATAGGCAAAGTAACCAGCAGCAAGGTCCGGCATAATGAAGTATCTTAACGACTTTGTGGTTGTCATGATCGGCGCGTGCCTTATTGGCATTGCGCTGGGACTTGTTGTCTGGTTCGCTGTCCATACTGTCCGCTTTCTTGAATCATCGTTTTAGCCTTCGTCCCGCAATTCAGCGGTTTTCATAGCACTTTGCCTCCTGTCGTGAAGGATGGAGGCACTCTCACGCGGAACTGCCCGCGACACCAAAGGTAGAGCATCAATGTCAGACGTCAACGTATCAGGTAATCCCGCAGAAGTGTCTGCGACACCAACACCCTCGCCCGCTCCAGCGACACCCGGAGTATTCGCACCGCAGCTTGCGACACCTGCTGCACCCGCACCTGCCGCGACACCGCAGGAGGCCACTGTACCTTCATACAGACTTCGAGAAGTCAGTACCGCTTACCAAGATGCCCAAAGAAATTGGGCTGTGAAAGAAGCGGAATTTCAGGCTCGGCTCGAACAGACTCAGCGTCAACTTCAGGCCCTCGCTGGAGTGACTCCTCAGGCTGAAGACGAAACCACTGTCGTTCGTTCCCAATTTGCCAAGCTGTATCCACGGCTAGCAAAAATGGAGGAGAACGCAGATCGTTACGAAGCCCTTTTGGAGCAACAGGGTGACTTGAATGCGCAGAACCAGCATTATTGGGAATCATATGGACGGCAGCAATTGAATCAGCTCTTTGAGAAAGCGTCTGGCGCTCTCGGTACTCCGTTGACCGATCAGGGCAAACGTATTCTCCATGCGGCGTTCAGTGGCTACGTCTCGTCTTCCCCAGAGCTGGCCGCTCGCTACACCAACGATCCCACACTCATCGAGGAATTCTGGAATATGTATACATCCAGCTTTATTGATCCCGTTCGCCGGTCAGCAGCGGCTACCATTGTTGCTCGAACAGGCGGAGCGCTTCCTCAGGACACTCCTGGCGGGGCTCCTCGTGCGACCCCTGCTCCCCATATGAGTAATATGGACGAGCGGGCGAATGCCGCATGGGCTCAGTATGCTGCAATTGCGAAGAAGTAATCTTCGTTAAGGAACACTAATGGGTGCAGATAAACAAGCTCTCGACGCAATCTTCAAGGAAGTTTTTGAAGAGGGCGTGTCTGAGGGCGTCAATCAAGCGAATCCCCTGCGGGATTTGATCAAGACTGAACGAGTTCCGTTCAAGGGTCTTGAAATCGTGAAGCTCATGCACACTTCACGTAACGTCTCTCCGATGTTCGTTGGAGAAGACGGAGCCTTTGCTGATGCAGGTCAGCAGGGGTATGTGCGCTTCGCCATTAATCAGAAGAAGCTGATGTCTCGGCTTCGTATGACATGGGAAGTTATGCAGGATTCCACGTCAACAGAAGGCGCTTTCATTTCGGCACGTAAGTCTGAGATGCAGTACCTGATTGATGACATGGCTCACCGGGACGAGCACGCGCTCAACTCGGATGGCCGTGGCGTTCTTGGTCTCGTTGATGAGGCCACTCCAAACGGCGACACGACGTTGGAATTGGATGCTCCTGGGGGTATCACCAACGATAACTTCGGGAATCGATACTTCTCCAATGGAATGTATATTGCGTTCGTCAATCCCAATACGGGTGGATTGCGTGCATCTACAACCAAGGCGAAGGTCGTGGCAATCAATACTGATGGCACTGACGTAACCGTTGACGCCGCAGCCAATATCGGAGCCACGACTGCCAATAGTGACTACGTGGTTCAGGCAGCCAATAGCTCTGTTACTGATGTGCTCGATACTTCGTATGAGCATGCGTGGTGGGGCGTCATGGCGCTTGTCGATGATGGAACGTATCGAGCCAACTACTTTGGAGCGGTTCGGGCGGATGTCCCAGCGACATCTGCTTACGTGACGGCTTCAACTGGTGCGCTTTCAACTGATCTGATGCAGCGCGTCTCTGACGTGGTTGATCAGAAGCTGAAGGGGAAGGTTGGTATCATCCTCTGTCATCACTCAACACGGCGACTGGTTATCCAGTTGACGGACTCGGATCGTCGGTACACGCAGGGCAACCTGATGCGTCCTGACCCCGCGACTGTGGCCTTCAAGCAGGGCGACGTCCCATTTGGCGACGTTCCTGTGCGGGCGCTCCGCGACTTCCCGCTCGATGTCATGATGTTCCTTGATGTCAATAACATGGGCTTCAAGGAGTACGTGAGTGAGCCGGGTAAGTGGGTTGATGAGGATGGTTCCGTGTTGGTTCGCGTTGGCACTGGCACGTCGGGCCGGGACGCCTTCGAGGCATGGTATCGTATGCGTAAGCAGTACTTCGTTGAGTACCCTGCATACTGCGCCAGACTTGATGGTATCACAGGTCAGACACTCGTGGTTCAGCGTCCAGCGGGTAGCTAATAACATCGTAATCGTTTGGTGGAGGGTTAGTTTTATGCTAACCCTCTACTTTTCAAGGTGATTCATGTCATACGAGTTTTATACTGTCGTCAACCGTGTTAATCGTACGGTCAAAGCCATGTGGGATGGCCGGGAGCACGAACTTGGTCCCTATGAGGAAAAGATGTTTCCCGAGCTTGTCGCACATGCGTTCAAGCGTTGGAATATCCAGATGGGCTCCCTCGATCCGCGCAGCGGTAAAATTGTTTACCTTGTCGGTATCAAGGAAAAGAATGACCCATGCGAGAAGTTGGAAAACGAAGTACTCATTGACCCTGCCACGGGTAAGCCCATGGTTGAGATATGGGATCGTTCCAAACTGACTGGCGCTCGTCCGTCAGTAGAGGTTCCTGGTGATAATGGCCTATATGCTACAGGTAGTTGGCGCAGCGGTCAGTCAACGGTTACCGGGTTTGATGGTCGGTAATGCAACTCGCTAACTACATCCCCGATCACAATAGATTTAAGCTGGCTGGGCCACCCAAATGGTTCCTCGCACAGCTTAGAGATTTTGATGACTCGCTCGTCATTGTCCCATCCAGGCAGGGTTTTTACTATCGGTTAGCGCAGCGTAGGCGATTGCAGCTTCCTGAACGTATCACGAACGAAGCGCTTTGGAACGAATCGGATACGCAAATGCTGGCGCGGTATAGCCTCGTGCCTGTCACCACGATACTCGCAACGGCTAACTGGGGTAATCCATATATCTTCAACGAACTGGCTAACCGAGCCCCTTGGCGTATGGGCGGTGCAGCAAAAGTCAACGCCATGCTTGATGCGCAGGATGCAAAAGCTGATGCGGATAAGCAGGCCAAGACCGATGAGCACCTGTCGTACTTAAGCAAGGACGCTTGGCGCTTGTATCGGAAAAAGATAGGCCTAGGCCGTACATGGAACGTCACTCCAGCAGCAAGTAAAGCAGAGCAGGGTCCTCGTATTAGAGTCAAGCGCCAAATGACGGGCTTCTCTAGAGCAGACCTTCTCTAAGGGTAATTCCAAGTCCCCCGACATAAGAGACTTGGCGCGATGTCTCCCGTGATCATGTGAGATATAGGAATAAGAAATGGCACTTTCACTCGAATCTGCTGGCAAAGTCCGGCAGAAAACTAGGGAACACGTCCGCAATCCTGCGGTCCTTTACGCGCTAAAGGCGTTTTTCCTGTATCACTCTCAGAAAGGTAACGCAGACCTAGAGCTTGTGTACCTTGACGATGCGGATTTGACTGGCACGAATGGTGTGGTATCAGCCGATGCGGCTTGCACACTCTACTTCGTGTTCTTGCGTAAGCGGGGAACAGCAACAGATGCATATCTGAAGTTCTACAATGACGCGACCGATGACACAACTGCGGGTAATGAGCGAATTACTATTGCCTTGCTGGAAGCCAGCGAGGATAACATCGTTATGTTCCCACAGGGACTTGACATGAGCACTGGCATCGTCGCAACTTCGCACACGACTTCTAACGGTACAACTGACTCCACTGCTGGTGATGCTGGCGATGGTTTCCTTATCATTGGTGCATCAGGCACTGACTAATTAGGAGATACATAACATGGCCAAAGATCCAGTAATTTACTCAGAGAACCTCCAGTCGGGGCTAGTCATCAATTCTCCGACACTTACAAATCCGAAGATGACATCACGATTGGTTGCCGCTGGGGGTACCATTACCCTTACGGAAGCTGATCACTCAGGACGAACGATTGCGATGGACACTGCGGCTGGCACGGTAGTTACGCTACCTGCGAGCACTGGTGGCGGCGGAATCTATCGGTTCCTGATTACTGTCACAGCAACAAGCAACTCTCATGTCATTCAGGTTGCAAACGCTACAGACGAGATGCGAGGATTTATCTTCGCTGATGCGTCTGAAGCGACGGCCCCGAATACGTGGTGGGCTGCGGACAACGACGATACCCTCACGTTTAACCGTACCACAACGGGTCTCGCGGCTCAAGGCGAGTACGTTGAAGTCGTAGACGCCGTGCTGAACCACTACTATGTTCGCGGTTGGACGCAGTCAAACGGTATCGAAGCGACACCGTTTAGCGCAGCCGTTTAACAAGCAATAACAAGTCTGATTAGGAGACTCTCTTTTCTCCGTGGGCCAGAATGGGTTAGCGCCTAATCCGCTATTCCCCAACGGCTCATAGAGGTTTTTACATGCCAACAAGATTTATCCAGCGTCGGGCTGCGCTTGCTCCAGACGATATCAGCAAGCCGAATGCTAACGCTATTTTTATTGACTCAGACGACAACCAGCTCAAGTTTACCACAGGCACTTCTGGTACCACGACGGTTGATGCCGTCACAGAGACGCAGACGCAGACCCTTACCAATAAGACCGTAGATGCGCCAGTGCTCAGTGGCTCTGTTACTGGAACGTACACACTCGCTGGGACTCCCACACTTACTTCGCCGGTCATTAACAACGCAACTGGAGTAAGCGCCTTGATTGCTGCTGGCGGAACACTAGCGATGACTGCAGCGACTCATTCAGGTCGAACTATCGCACTAGACACTGCAGCGGGTTCCGTAGTTACTCTGCCAGCTAGCACGGGTGGTGGAGCCATATATCGTTTTCTTGTAACGCTCACGGCTACAAGCAACTCCCACGTAATCCAGGTAGCAAATGCGACGGACGAGTTCCGGGGATTCGTTGTTCAGGACGCTTCGGAAGCAACTGCGCCAAACATCTGGTGGGCCGCAGATAATGACGACACTGTCACCTTGAACCGAACAACCACTGGTCTTGCGGCTCAAGGCGAATACTTCGAAGTTGTGGATGGCACTTCTGGAGTTTTCTTCATTCGTGGCTACTCACAGGCGAACGGTATTGAGGCTACGCCATTTAGCAACGCTGTTTCATAACAGGGATGTCGCTTTCTGAAGATTTGCTGCATAACGGGTATGCGCTGTTTGCTCCAAATGAGCTTATGAGTATCCATAGCTTGTTAGCAGCATGTCAGAAGCCAGCAGAGCCTATAAGACGGCAAAAGAGCTTTATAGGTAGTTTGGCTGTAAGCCCTGCTCTTGTAAACGAGACCCACAAGCTTTCTGTAGAAAGGGAGCTTGTGGGGTACTTAGGTCCGGCCCCAATTATTAAATCGATTGAGCTATATCGCTCTACGTCAAACACCGAACGCTATAAATCAGGCCAGCTTTGGCACATGGATATTGATTTTGCTTTGCAGGTCAAGATGTTCTTTATGTGCCGTCCTACAACTCACGACAACGGCCCTTTCACGTTCATCTCAGCCCAAGATTCGGCAACTGTTCAAAAAGCAACAGGCTACATTCCAGGCAAGAGCTTAGACGATGCCTATTTACAATCGTATTCGCCTATTGAACTAATTGGGGATGCAGGTTCGTTAGTATTCATAGACACGAGCCGATGTCTTCACTTTGGTTCCAGATGTAAAGCTGGCGAACGAATAGCGCTTGTCGTACAGTTTACTCAAGGAACCAGTCATTATAAGGATTAATCATGGCAAGTGCAGGTGACTACGTTTGGTATCGCAAGATCCATCGAGATGTCTCAACAGAATTCACATTCTTGGCTGCGACTGGAGATACGACCCTCATTACTGCAACGAGTGCGTCTCACACAATCTTTGTCCAGCGCATCATTGTATGGATTTCTACAGATGCGGCCCAAAGTATGTCGTTTGAGGATACAGCTGGAACGCCTGTTCAGAATGTAGAAATCCCGGCCTCTCCAGGCGACTCAACGCGATGGGACTTTGATTATGGTGAGGAAGGCTTTCCGCTCACAGAGGGCACTAACCTCAATATGAATGTCTCAGCAGCTGGGCTGGCGGGTCGTGTCAAGGTCTATGCCTACCAGCGCATTACATCGGCAATGGCTGTAGGGACGGCAAATTTGTAATGCTTCTACTATTATTCGTTGCAGGATTACTGATAGGCGCTGGCGCTATATGGGGCTGGTTTTATTACTATCCTCGCACACCTAATGTATCTTCAGAGCCTTTACCCCAGCCCTTACCTCCAGAAATTGTTGAGTGTGTGCTGGTTGGGAAAGACGGTGTTATACACTCTAAGCGCACGTTTCATAGCTTTGAGCCCCCGGAGTTATTCACTCGCCCTCATGGTAGGGGTGTAAATATTGTGTATAAGCGTATTGGGCAATCTCCCGGTAACCCACAGTGCTGGATATATCAGGTAGATAATTAATGGCTAGCGCAAGAAAACTAGCTGATCAAGCTGTTTCTAGTACGGTATCCGGCGCTAAAGTTGCGTTAGACGTAGTACTGTACGATGCAAGCGGAGCCCAAATAACTAATTTTGGCGCTCCGACTCAATATACTGAGGGGGATACCGATACTACTATCACAGGTATTCCAGCTTTATGGGAGGATGCATCAGACACTCTCCGAGCCATATCGGTTAGCAAACCGCTTCCAATACAAGCCATATATGCCGGTACTCAGTTCTATACGACTCATGAGCCAGCCGCCAATACACAAGGGACAATCACTCAAGCTACGGCGGGTGCCGGTGTTAGAAATGTGTGTACTGGGCTTACTGTGACATTTGCTGCTGGTGCATCCGCACCTGCGGCTGTACAAGTTGCAGCAAGGTTGCGAGATGGATCATCTGGAGCAGGCACTATATTATGGGCAGTCGTGCTATCGCTCCCTGCCACAGCGGGCGCATCAACAGGTGTTACTCGCTCAAATTTATGGATTAAGGGCACTGCAAATACGGCGATGACATTGGAATTTAGCGCTGCAGGTGGTGCTAATACCATTCAAGCCGTGGCCTTAGAAGGAACAACCGCAGCGTGACCGCTTTAGTTCTAAACAACCTAGGTTCTTCTCCTGCATGGGGTACAGGTGTTGAAACATACAATCACTTCCCATATAACTTTATGCTGCTTGGAGTGAGAATTCTATGGTGGATAATCGTATTACAAGGGGCTGCAATTGGCTGATAACGTCGTATTAAACGCTGGTGCTGGCGGCGCAACAATGGCCGCTGATGATATTACATCCGTTTGGCACCAAAGAGTAAAGATATCAGTAGGAGCCGATGGCGCGGCATCAGACGGTATTCCGGTAAGCAATGGTTTAGATACTACGGCTGCTGGAGTATTGGCTGTTGGTGTTGTTGGTCAGTTTGATGATACAGCGACTGGGGCTGTCACCGAAAATCAGTTTGCTCCAGTACGCATCTCTACCAGACGCGCTCTACTCGTTGAGGGTGTTGCGAGCGGTACAGTAGTTCCAGTCAGCGATGGTGGTGGCAATCTGTCTGTAGATTGGGCAGGTACTGTTCCGCCTATTGGTGCGGGTACAGAGGCCGCAGCATTACGTGTCACATTGGCAACAGACTCAACTGGTTTAGTGTCTGTTGACGATAACGCTGGTTCTCTCACTGTTGATAATGCTGGTACATTCGCTACACAAGTTGATGGGGCCGCTTTAACATCTCTTCAAAAGATTGACAACATTGCCCACTCGGGTGCCGATGTGGCATTAGTTGAGCACGTCCCTATCAGCGGTCAGCTAGACGATGCTGCTACAACAGCCGTCACTGAAAACCAGATAGCCCCAGTAAGAATTTCCACACGAAGAGCGCTGTTAGTCGAAGGCGTGGCATCTGGTACTGACATCAACGTTGCAGTTAATGCCGCTATTCCAGCAGGAACTAATAATATTGGCGATATTGATGTTTTATCCATCGCAGCCGGGGATAACAATATCGGCAATGTCGATATCGTCTCAAGCGCTCTTCCCTCAGGCGCATCGACTGCCGCCAATCAATCAACAATTATTACTAACACTGGGAATGCCGCTACATCGTTGGCTATCCTAGACGACTGGGACAATGCGGCATCAGATGGTGCGAGTGTTTCGGGAGATGTCGCTCATGATACCGCAGATGCAGGCGAACCCGTTAAGGTTGGCTTCAAGGCCATCGCTCACGGTGCGAATCCCACCGCAGTCACTGCAGACGATAGAACTAACTGGTATGCAAACCGGCATGGTGTCCCGTGGGTCATTGGTGGACACCCCAACGTTGTCACCGCAACGTACTTGACAACAGGCGCTCAAACAGATGATAACGTCCTTGCAGCAATCGCGGCTGGGAACAAATACGTCATCACGAGAGTAACGATTGCGCTTGCTGTTGCAACAACTGTTGCTGTGGGCGTTCGATTGGGGTTTGGCGCTTCGGTAGTACCCGCTCTACCGGCATCTGCCGCAGATGCCGTCGCAGGCATTCTCGTTTACCATCCCGGCATGAATCCAGGGTCCGGCATCCAGATGGGCGATGGTTCTGGTATTTTAGGCATAGGAGGTGATGGCGAGGAGCTGAGGATCACCTGCGATGCTCCTACTTCTGGAACACTAGTAATATCGGTCAGCTACTATCAGATCGAGTCATAGGAGTGGCCAGTATGTTTGATTCTGTACAATAATGGCTCGCAACTTCGATGGTACGAACGACAATATCGGATTTGGTGCAGATGCCAGCATTGCTGGCTTCACAGTTAAGACTTGGGCTGCGTGGGTTCGGCATGGGGCAACCGGAGTACAGGACTTGATCGCACGCAAAACCGGCGCTGCAACAGGTTGGAATTCCTTTACACGCACTGCTGCTGATGATACTGTCTCAATTACCCAACAGTGTGCGACAACAGACGGATCTTATCGTGGAAGTACCGCACTTGGTACCGGATGGCGACATATCGCAATGGTTCATGACCTTACTGGGACACCGCCTATTGATCCTGTAATATATGTAGATGGTGCTGCTGAGACGATCACAGTGATAACTACCCCAGTAGGCGCATCTGCTGTTGATCTCACGGCAGACGCTTTCGCGGTCGGAGAGACGGGTGCAGGGGCTGCAGACTTCTTGGGAGATCTAGAGGCGATGAGCTATGACAACACCCTCTGGGACGCAGCGACGGTCAATCGTGCCAGGTGGTGGGGGCGTCCTGGTGGTGGGTTGGAGGTTTATCACCCACTATTCACAGACAAACTTACCAATGAGGGTACTGGTACTGCGGATGGTACAGCATCTGGGACGACTGTAGCCGCGTCCCTGATCCCGATGGTTCGCCCAGGCCAAGCTATGCTTGGGTTTGGCGTCGGTTGGTAAAAGAAGGCACAGAAACTCGATAGAGGATGGCGGTAAATGGCATTAGATTTGGAATCGTTGAAGAAACAACTAGCAGAAACTGAGCTAGAGTTTGAAAAGGCCCGCGCTCATATGTATCGGTGTGACGGGGTTGTTCAACTCCTGAAATACCAAATCACGGAAGCAGAGAAATCTGAGAAGCCGTCCGAGGACACCAGTTCCACTTCTGTTTAACTAAGACTTAGCATGGCATCAAAACTTATACTCACTACTGGGGTTGTCTATGTAAGAAGTGCCGGTGGGACTTTTACATCTACTGGCGTCATTGCACATGCTGATGGCAGCGCTACTGCCCCCAGCAGTACATACACAAGCGACGATGATACAGGATGGTGGCGTGTTGGTTCAGGACTAGGGCAATGGACAGCAGATGGTACATCTGTAGTACAAGTAGGTAGTACGGCTGGTGCTGTACTGGTTGCCGGTAATTATGGAGTTGGATGGCGAGGGACGACCTCAGTCGATTCTGGAAGTACAGATGTCCTGCTAATTCGCGATGCTGCTGGTGTCCTATCACTTCAGGGTGCGAGTGGGGTACCGGGCTCTCTCTCATTTGGGGTAACTGCGGCGGCGACGACGGCACGTATTCTCACCAAAAAAATCACAGGGATTGCCGATGCCGTAGCCACAGATGTGTTAACCGTCACGATTCCCAACGGTAATCATGCAGCAGCGTTGCGGATTACATATTTATCAAGTAATGGTTCGACCGATGCCTTCGAATCCTCGCGGACAGCCCTAACACATATTGTCACAACCCGTACAACCGGCGCTAATGCGGTAGCGACTTCTGGTGGCCTCGCTCAAGCCGCCATTGCGACTGTCGCAGCAGGAGCGACTCATACGCTTGCGACAGCCGTAAGCGCTATTGCTGGTGCAGCTGGCGCGACTAACACATTCACAGTTACTGTTACTATTGACGATTCTGGTAATTTAGGCAGCAATCAAGTAGTTGTCTTCGCAGAAATTGTTAATGCTGAAGCATCAGGCATTACAATGGCGTAATACACTATATTTTGCAGCAGTAATAATACGCATAAATGGCTACGACACTTGCAGTAATTGAGACTCAGGTTAGACGCCAGCTTCAGGAGGCTTCGGCGTCCTTCTGGACGTCTGCCGAGATTATTGATCACGAAATCACGGGCATTAAGGATCTCTGGCGCGATACCGTTGATCTGAAGCAGGAGCACTATCTAGTTATCAATACGACAGATGTCTCCCTTGCGGCCAGTACTGGTACTTTAACTGGTGTACCTGTTGGTGTACATAAGATTTACTTAATTGAGCCGAGGGATATCTCATCGGATAGTGCCAACCATGGACTGATCTTCACCCCACTTGATTATAATCATAAGACATTCCAGATGGCCCGGTCGATGGATGCCGTTGATCCATCAAATGCCACCATCTACTACGCGATCACCGGGCAGGGGGCTCCTGTCAACGCGCCAACGATTTATATTGCCCCGCAAGTCAATAGCGCGGTGAATATCTCGTTCGCGTACGTCCCGGTTCTGGATACTATGACGAGCACGAGCGTGGTCCCTATCCCCGGAGAGGCCGATAACGCCATTATTTATTGGACTATTGCTCACGCACTCGCCAAGGACCGAGAAGGGGGAGGACCGCACCCCGAATGGCTATCGATGTACGCAACGGAGAAAACGCATCTTCTGCAGAGTCTGGGACTCCGGCAATTGCAGGAATTGCAGTATGTTGATGCCGTATTCGAGGAATACTGGTAGGAGATTGTATGCAACTCGCATCTACGAATAGGTATGTTGACACGTATCAAGTGGAGCAGCTAGCGACGGCTGTCTGGGCGTCTTTGGAGCAAACGTCTATGACGGGGGTTACCACTCCTGCAGAAATCTTGTCTGCGCTCTTTACGGTCCTCCACCGCTTTATGTCTGTCTCTCGGCAACACGAAGCCCCAGAGGATCGTGGTCACAACGTTAAAGAGATTAATCGTGTGTTGTCCGATATGCTTATCGAGTTCGGAAGTACAAGGCACTAATGCCAGACACTACATTTATCGAGAAGATTCGCGGAAAACGTAATAGAAACATCAATCTACCAAGCGAGGGAACTGTAGACCCACGTTTGCCGCCTCGGCCCATCGAACAGCTTCGGAAGGCATTTGACGTGGCGAATAAGATCGCAGCCGAAAGCGACCCTCTTGAGGGGCTGCGTAAAGCTGGTAAGAGCCAAAGGTAATTTGTGCCAGGGAAGATCAATATTTACTCCTGGAACGGCGTGAATGTTGATAAGAATGACATTCAGCTTGAAGATGGAGACCTGCGCAAAGCTCAGAATGCGACGAGAGACCCGCTAGGGGCTCAAGGGAGCATGAGGAAGCGTGCGGGGCTGACGAAGCACAATTCTATTGCGGCAGCAGGCGCTATTCGAGGGGCTGTATCGCTGCCTCTTACCAAGCCGTCTACTAGGAAGTTTGTCGCTGGCCGATATACAGGTAGCACAGCCGGATGGAACACGTCTACTGACGACTTTGTTACATCCGTCACGACGGGGGGTCCTGATGGTTATTCGGCAAGTGCGACGCCTAGACTACCAGCCAATATCTGGACGAACTTCGCGAGTGCAGATGATAGGCAAAGAGCTTTCTCGGGTAGGCCGTTAGTCACGTACAAGAACCGCATATATTATGCAGGCAATGATTACACGCTAAACACCACTGCCCCTACCATTAGAGTATACGATGGAACTATCGATTATGTCTTAACGACTATCCCATATAGCCCCGATGTTGGTGTTCAATCACTTGGCATCTTGAACATGATTACAGCGAATGGGAAGATCTATCTTAGCACCTATGATGGAGGGTCATATGCTGCTAATACTGTGAAGACGAGGATATTCGAGGTAGACCCAGACAGCGGAGCGACAGCACAGATTGGTAGCAGGTTCCCTATAACGCCAGAAACAGCGAGAGTACCATATGCCTTAGCGTGGTGGTATGGTAGGTTGTGGTGCCGAACCTATACAGGCGGCGTAACAGCGACCAGTAAGACGTATTTTATACGCCCTGGTATCGATGATGATTGGACGCTCGACAATACAAGTGCTGGAACCCTAACATGCTCGGACATGTTCACCTTCCAAGGTCAACTTTATTTTGCATGTATTGCTGATACGGCAGCGGCTGTAGTGCGGGTACGTAATACGACAGGCACGTACTCAACATCCAAGACAGCCGCACTCGATGAGGGTGGCGGGACTCCAGTCATGAGTGACTTTGGGGCATATAATCATTTTGGCACTCTAATTCTATTTAGCAGCAGCCTATACGTCTCGTATTTTAACAAGAATGCTGCGGATACGAACAGATACGCCAGGATTTATAAATACGACGGTACTAGCTGGACAGTTGTCTACTCGCCAGCAGCTAATGCCACTACTGCAGTGCCTTTCCACTTCGCCCTAGTGCATAACAGTAAAGTTTACTTTGTAAGCGCCCCATCATCGGACACTGGCGTGACGCATAATGTTATTGTTAGTTCTAGTGATGGCTCAGCATGGACTGATGTTACAACAGTGCTAGATGATACAAGTACGAATACCTTAGGAATCGTGACTAGCTAATGCCTTTTAGTCTAGTACAAGGCGGTTCATCGCTCCAGACACTGGATACGTCAGGTACTTTGACAACTCTGACGTTGCCTACTGGTGTCACTATCGACACGTCTACGAGGCCTAGATTTGCTATATACGGTCGTTATGTCGTCGTAGTCAATAGCCCTACACGGCCTATTACAGTCGATCCTGAGGGCGTGGTTCGAGTCTTGACCCCCAGGCCTCCTCGAACAAAACCAGTGGCTTCTGCGGTTGCTGGAGGGTCTCTCACAGGCACATACGAAGGTATTAAGCAGTCATTCTTTGTCAATGATAGTGATGGGAATACCATTTCAGAGTCGGGGATGGGGCCTCCGACGCTATCGATTAGTCCATCTAGCCAGGCCATACAGTTAGCGGGCATCGATGTCTCAACAGACACGATTAGTGGCTCACGCTTCTATAGACCTGCAACGAATGGAACGACACTCTTTAAGTGGTTTGATATCGAGGGCAATACTCAAACTACTGTCATGGATGACTTGGCGGATGCTTCGCTAGAACTTGTCGCTGCGCCAGAACTTGGTAATCCTCCTGACTTGGTGCTTGTTGCTGAATTTAGGGAGCGCCTGTGGGGACGGAGCCGTATCGACCCTGATTACCTGCGTTACTCAGAAGCAGGAAAGATGTACGCATGGCCTACGCTGAACAAGCTGTTGATTCCGCGTATTGGATCGTCGGAGCGGGGCATCACGGGGATTATCTCTCGGAGAGACTCGCTTATTGTTGGCAGAGAGACCGTTCTGTATCAAATTGCTGGCTCAGGACGGCTAACCTTCGCAACCGTGAAGATCAAGGAAAATGTTGGCATTGAGTCGTCTGACTCTATCGTTGTATACCGCGATGTGGCCTATTGGCTGGCCCGCGACGGCGTCTACAGCATGGATGAGGGAGGCAAGATTACGTGCATTAGTGATAACAAGGTGCGGAACTGGTTCAATTCAGACACATATTTTAATCGCTCCCGATTCCAGTATGCCGTAGGCGGAGTAGACCCCCTGAGAAACAAGTATATTCTCCTCCTGGCCAATGTGGGAGATTCTGACGAAAATCGCTGGGTCGAGTATAACATTACTGACGGTACCTGGTGGGGGCCGCATAAGACTGATGCCTTTACACCTGTCTATGTTACCAATATTCTGGATAGTAATAGTCTAAGTATTCCTGTTATTTGCAGTACGACTGGCTTTGTTTACAAAGAGCAGTCTACCAGAACTGATGATACGGCTACAGCCATAGACTTTGATGTTGACGGCAAGTTCCATGATGGCGGAACGCCTGATATCGAGAAGGTGTGGGGCCAGCCAACACTAATTAGCAAAATTCAGGCGGCAGGAACGCTAACTATTACGCCAAAGGTGGGAGGACTGGATGCCAGCGCTGGAACAGCCATCTCGGCTACGATGACATTGGGGCGAGAAGTTTTACGACGCATCGGGGTCGGGAGATTTATGCAGATGAACTTCCGGCATACGACTGCGGCTCAGGATGTGGAATTATTCGGCTTGGAGCAACCATTCTTCGAATTAGGCAGCAGGTAATGTGGCAAACATTATCCCCGCGAAGAAATATGAACTAGCTGGAGCGGAACCATCGGCCGAGATTATCGTCCAGATTGACGATATGTTTCGGGACTTGTTCGATGGCTTACACGCAAGTCCTATCGGCAATAACGATGGTGCCAGCATTAACTTTACTGGCTCAATTAGTGGTGCAACAGAAGGCGACCTACTTTATGTAGATAGCTCCTTAGACGTTGTAGGGCTAACGGCTGCTGCGAGCGGTAAGCTATTGCGGGCTGCGGGCGCTTTAACCGCGCCTACATGGTCAACGTTGACCATGCCGGATACGATAGTCTCTGGGGCATTCTTTTACGCATCGTCTGCGAATACACTTGCCGCCCTTACCATACCGGCAGCCGGTAAAGTGCTCCGGTCTACAGGCGCAGTCCCAGCGTACAGCACCTTCACGATTCCAGATACATTCACTACTGGGTCAATGCCATACGCTGCTGGCTCGAATGTCTTAGCAGCATTGGCGGTAGGCTCCGCTGGGCAAATCATACGTAGTGATGGAACCACACCCGCGTATTCGACATTTACTATCCCCAACACGTTTGCTCAAGGGGATATTATTTATGGTAGTGCGGCAAATGTCTTAACCGCGCTTGCCAAGAACGCCAGTGCAACTCGTTACCTCAGCAATACTGGGGCCAGCAATAATCCCGCATGGGCGCAGGTTAATTTAGCCGACGGGGTTACGGGCGTATTGCCTGTCGCTAATGGCGGGACAGGAACCAGCACAGAATTAGCGATACGAAAGACTGCCGATGAGATAGTTACTGATACAACGATACAGGATGATAACCACTTAACTGTTTCCCTCGATGCCTCCAGTGCATACTACTTCCATTTCGTCCTATTCTTTACAAACGCTGGTGCTGGAGAGGGAGTTAAGTTTGATATTAACGGTACCGTGGGAGTCAGTAGCGTGAAGGCTCAGGTTTCCATCTATGATGATACGCTCAATACCCTTGCGGCATTCGCCAGGGTAGAAGCACTTGCGACGTCGGTTGGTGCAGGAATCTCATCAGGTGATAACTTTGCCAGTATTGAGGGGACCATAGAGACAAGTACAGCAGGGACGTTTCTGCTAAGATTCGCTCAGAATGCAACGGGGGCAAGCGCAGGAGTAACGCTGGAAGAGAACAGTTCAATGACCCTTAGAAAGTTGAACGCATAAGGAATAACATGGCAGGCATTGTTTCACCGACCTATCAACCATATAGACCCGGCACATCGCAATACAATACGTCATCTGACGCTCCGCCCATGTACCGAGGACACGGCGAGCTAAGCATGGACTATATTGGCCAAGTTAAGGCGTATAATGATGCTAAACGGAAAAGGGCTCAGGACGCCGCGATGAAAGGTGGACCAGGGTCTTATTACCAAACAGGACCGGCTGGGCAGTTGGAATCATCCCGTGTGACGCCGAATCCCGCTGGAGCTATCTCTGGACTCGGTAGTGCCTATACACCTCCAGGCGGAGGTGCAAACATTTCCCACGGATCAGCAACGCAAGATTCTAATCTAGAATGGCAGCGAGAACAAGAGCGTATGCGCCTAGAGGCCGATTTAGCTATGCAAATGCAGCAAAAATCCTTAGCAGCCACCAGCGCGGGCAAGCAGGAGGACTTTAATCTCCAAATGCAGGCAGAGGCAAGGCGTCTAGGACAACTGCCAATGTTTATGCAGCAAATCAGCGGTGTGGGTGGGCCAGGCACTGGTCAGATTCCCTTCGATGAGGAAGCGGCAAGAGCAGAAGCGTTTAGTCGAGCCAAATCTATGCGCGGAAAGACGGCCCAGGCAGCCCTACGCTCGCTTGCGGATTGGTCGGCTGCGACGGGACGAATGGGTGGAGGCGGAGAAGCCGAGCTGGCCGCAAATGTAATAGGCGAAGCTGGTGGAGGGATCAATGACTTCATTGGGGAGCAATACATTCAGGATTTAAATAGGTCCCGGCAAATTTCGGATAGGAACTACTCGGGCGACTTGACGCGCAGAGGACAGGATCTTGCGGCATTGCAGGGCCTCATGGCATCCTTTGGAACGAGATACTAATATGGGAACTCCGGTAGCCAAAACTAAAGATAATGGGCAGACCACCGAGTTTTATGACTCTGAAACTGGAGAGATTTATAACAATTGGGTACAGAGCGGTAGCAACCCAGATAGTGATCCTAGGCAAGCATATAATACTGCAGGTACTGGATATAATCAACGACCTGGTGGTACAACAGGGAGTGTGAACGGAGGTGGGCCTGGAGGCGGGATGCCTACATCTATACCCACACCAACTCCAGGAATAGGTGGAGGCCCACAGAATACGGGTAACACCACGAATCTTACACTTCCGCCGATGCCGGGACCTCTTATGCCAGAGAGTCCTGCCACATCAACGCCAGCAACATCTTCCACAACAGCATCAGCTATGGCTGGATTACAAGCGGCAGCCCCCGAGCAACCGCTAGGTGAGATGGGAACCATGCTGAATGCCCCTGGTTCATTGCGGCAGGGGATCGGGGTAAGGATTCCCCCACAACTGAATCCCGTGCTGGCCGGACTCAAGCGAATTTATTAACATGGCCAATATTAGTTTCTCACAACGGAATCTCGCTTCTCCTTATTCTTTTCGCCTGCAGGCGAATCCTGGAGGGATGCGTCAGATTGGCTCTGGGAGTAGCTTTGGGCCTTATCAGAGACCCGATCCGAATGCGCCTGAAGCGCTGCTCGGCATGGCGCGAACGGCTCCGATAGGTGGGGGAGATCCGCTAGGCAGAAATATCGCGGCTGCAGTGCGGGGGCTCAACTATAGGCAGAACTATGAACTGGCAGACCGAGGTCAAAACATCAATCGGCTCTCTGTAGGGACGAACCTGCCAGACATGCGTTGGGAGGGATTTAAGCAAGTATTGTTTAATCGAGGGGTAGGTGAGGTTGGTGGGATGGAGAGTCCAATGGAGACACTTAGTAGCTCATTAAGCACATCTCCTGAGTATCTAACAAGACGAGGCCCTGTCTCAAATGTGGGCAAAGCAAGCGCAAGTCCCGCATTGTCAGGGTTGCAACTTGCGGCATCTGATGAGAAGGGCGCAGTCAATCGATATATCGCGGGACGGAGGAGCAGATAATGGCAAAAACATGGGTCTATGGCCGAGACCCTTCTCCAACCAATTGGCACGAGACAGCGGATATTCTACGTAAAATGTCCAAGAAAAAGAAGCAGAAATCAGAGCTAGCCGCAAGGATTGGGGAATTAGAGCGTATGGCGAAGGACAGAGGTAAGTAATTATGGCGCAGCGACTCCCATTCGGAAATCAGGGACCAATCTACCCAAGAACACGGCAAGCAACTGCAAGAATGGGTGAGACGCCCATGCTTCCAACGCCTATGCAGGCTATAGAAGCCCTACAAGGATTAGGGGACCTGGGTGAACCCGCTCTCCCACCTAACCCAAACGCAGTACCGGCAATTAATCCTCCGCCATATTCCGGTCCTACCCCTATTCAAATGCCATCGCAGATGCCATCTGGATTGCGTCCAGGGCAAAGATTCTACCAAGAAATGCCACCTAGTGCTCCAGGATATCATCCAGGGCAGCAAACGCTTGGAGAGATGGATTATAGTGGCCCGCAATTGAACACCGAAAGTGCTCTTTCTGGGCTCAAGTCTGCATCGGGGTCCCTTCCCACAGGACAAGGATTGCTACCCGATTCGGAAGTCTCTCGGCTTGCACACCGAAGTCCCACATCAACTCCCGGTAATGCGTGGATGCCGCCATGGATGCAAAAGCCGAATCAGGTGCTCCCTGCGACTGCGCCAGGAGCGAACGATTACTGGTCAAATATCCAAGATGCTCGTGAAGCTGAAGATAAGGGGCGAGCCGACTTCGAGCGGAAGCAGTCCGAAGCCGCGATGGGGGCTATTACGGGCATGCATCCAGCGATTCAGGCTGGGGCTGAGGCGACTGCGAGACGTGCGGCGTATCCACAGCAAGCATCTGGAGAGGCAAATATCGAGGCCGCAAGAATTGGTGCTGCTGGGCGTCTAGGGGCGGCTCAGGCGACACTTCAAGGACGGCAGATCGGACGCGATGCCACTTCGGTTGCAGCGGCGCTACGAGCACTGACGGCAGCCCAGACACCACTAGAGGGCGAGGATTACACGGACGAGAGCTATAAGCAGCGTGTTCGTGAAGCCCAACGCATGATTGAAGCGATTCGTCAAGGGCAGTTCTTTGACTATGATGAGGACCCATATTTTGACGAGGAGCCTTATTAATGGCAGATGATCAGCCGCGTAGGCGTACCAGACGGCCATACGCGCCGATATTTACTCCTGAGCCTGCTCCCCAACCGCAGAACTATGACAAGCTGAGGAAGTATCTTGCGATGGGTGTACGAGGGGTGGGTGGTGTGCTTGGAAGTGCCCCTATTGCTGGAGCCGTGGCAGGGTTTGGTTCAGAAGTTATTGCACAGGGAATTGAGCAGGATCTCGATTTGCCAGGAATTGTTGGCGCGACTGGGCTTGGATTCCTAGGCGGCGGCATGGCGAATACGGTGCTAAAGTACGCAGGGAAACCTGCGCTCGCAGCCATGCGTGGCGCAGCACTTGGCGGAGCTTCGCCCGTTATTCAACACGGTGTGCGAGGCGAACTCCCAACACTTGGCGAAGTAGGTACTGGAGCGGCGTTAGGTGGTGCAACGGCAGGAGGGCTATCTGCGATCATGGGGCGACTGGGAGCAAAGGCTCCAGTAGCACCCCCGCCAGAAACGTTTAATGCAGCTCGCGCGAGAAAAGTACGT
>ERZ1292644.485-Hain-H14-01um-R2-485-length-26784-cov-18_pt2 | contig 24227 bp, 55 predicted proteins | sample MGYA00564402_ERZ1292644 | MGnify/ENA primary metagenome ERZ1292644 (study PRJEB36523, sample SAMEA6512644) | groundwater metagenome | collected 2019-01-09 | study: AquaDiva: Metagenomics assemblies of 32 groundwater samples
TCATCTTATGGCTCCGCGAAATGAGTGCGACACACAAGCAGCGCAAGCACGACCACCTGCGCCAGGGCGCAGCCCGCTAGGAGCCCCCATGCCTGACGACCTCACCGCCCTGCTGGAGCGGATGATCACCCTCCAGGAGAGCGCCAACGCGCGCCTGGACCGTGCGGATCAGCGCCTCGATCACCTGACCGCCCAGCTCGAGCGCCAGGACCGCACGATGGCCGGGATGTCCATGACCCTGGCACGCCTGGAGGCGACCCTGGACCGCCACGTCACGGTGCTCGACCGCCTCGAGCAGACCCTCGCGCGCCTCATCCCGCAGGGAGGCAACGGCCGTGATGCCTGATGACCCCCACCGCGCCTTCGCCCACCGTGAGGTGCTGCTGGCGCTGGCCACCCTGACCGCGACCGTCGAGGCCTTCGTGGTGACCCTCCCCACCACGGCGCTTTCGCCCCCGGCCCTGGCGCGCCTGGCGCAGCAGCTCCGGGGGGTGACCGACGACCTGGAGACGTGGCGGCAGTGGGCCCGCAAGGAGACGCCCGATGCCTGACCCGCTGACCCGTGCCGACCTGGACCAGGCCCAGTGCCAGGTCTTCGGCTGTGACCACGCTCACGACGCCGAGGGCCTGGTGCTCAACCCGGTGTGTCATCCGCGCGGCCGCACCGAGGTGTCGTACTGCGCCGGGGTGCTGACCATCGTCTGTGGCCAGTGCAAAAAGTTCGTCGCCCACATTGCCGTGGCGCCGGGGCCGGAGGATGATACCGGCTTTGCCCCTAGATCAGAGCCTGTGCCGGGCTCGACCCGGTATTCAGGGCAGGCTCTGCACCGCGTGGGGCGGTATCGGCGCTAGGATGTCGCCCCGCCAAACAACTCCCCCTGTTGCGCCTCGATCAGGGCCTCTAAGGTGTGCTGTACGGCCTGCATGGCCGCCAACTCCTTCGCCGCCGTCGCCTCCAGCATGCGGCCTTGCTGCATCAGACGCGGGTACACCGCCTGACGCTGGCGGATTTCGCGCCTGACGCACGCTATCTGCACCTCTAGGGTCATCATGGGACGCCTTTCTTCCGTGGGGGCCGCAGCACCATCCCGTAGACGCCATGCCGCCAGCGCGCCACCAGGCCCTGGGCGCACAGCGACGTGACAGCGCGTTTACACGACTGCTGCGCGCTGCTGTGGTGCGAGCCGGTGCCCGCCCGGAGCAGAATCTCTCGCAGCTTCAAGGGGGATTCGTGCCGCAAAATGTCGAGCACGGCCCGTTGCCAGCGTCCAGGCATGGCTCAGGACCTGCCGCAGGGAATACCGTGCTGTCCCGTGGCACTGTGGACCCGCACCGGCACGCTGGCGGTCGCACTGACGTAGCGCCCCCCCACCTGGCGCGTGGCCGGGGTGGCGCCGGGGCGCAAGATCTCCGCCAGGGTGTAGAGATGCTCCAGTTGGACCTCCAACCAGTCGTTCCCAGCGAGCCACATCTCACTGCCATCGCGCAGCCAGCTATACAGAAACGTGTAGGGATCGGGCATAGGTTACTCCCGAGGCTGTTGTTGTTGGAAATGCTCGCGTACCATGGCGCGTAGCTCCTGGCTGCTCTCTTTGCGCCGTTGCGGGCCAAACTCTTGGTGCTTAATGAAATGGAGCAACTCGGTGGCAATCCGGCAGAGCCAGCCGAGCAGGGCTACCATGAGCCATCCACAAGGCGTCAATTATACTATACCTACCTATTCTAACGGAGCGTCGGGATAATTGCCTTCACCGCCCCGTCGCTACTCACCTGGCCCCAGGTGAGTAGCAGGAGGGCCTCGAGCGCCGTGAGCACGAGAAACCCGATGATCGCCAGGGCCAACCGCCGACGCGGCGGGTCCTCGTGCAAGAGGACGGCACACAGCGTCGCGGTGCCTGAGCCGAGGAGCAGGATCGCGAGCAGGGCCTCCAGGGGGCTCACGGCCAGACCCCCACCAGGCGCAACAGCCCGCGCACGCCGGCATACAGGACCGCCCCGAAGATGAGCAGGGCCGCCAGCAGGCAACTGAGGGGCGCTAACTCCACCTCGACGCGCGTCTGCTGGTACTCGTTGGCGGCGAGGGTCTTGTCATCAAGACAATCGCACGCGCAGGGTCCCCCTTCGCGCCACGTTCGCAGGCAGGCGGGACAGTGCAAGGTGGTCATGGCTACACCTCCTGATCGACGAGGCGCAAGGCCTCGTGGATGGCGCTACAGCGCGCCTGCCACACCTGGCGTTGGCTCGGGCTGGCTTCCTCGCGGGCCGCCTCATAACTGGCCAGACTGGCGAGGACATCAAGGACCTCCGCCCAGCCGGCGGTGTCCACCCAGAAGGAGAATTCGGTTTCCATCGCGTCACGGTCGGTCACGGCTCTTCCTCCACCAATGGTCTGAGAACAAGCATCACCGCCAGCAGGACGTCCGTGGGCGTCTCCAGCCGCTGCACGTCCGCCAGGTGTCGCAGAGCAGTCAAGATGGTCGGCACGGGCATGCCCGCCGCTTCCGCCTCGTGACACAGCCGGTAGCGCGCCTGCACGAGGGCGCGTTCCTGGGCTTCGAGCGCCAACCACTCCACGGCAAATTGGGCCACCAGGTCCAACCGCGCCCCGTGGACAGTCGCCGCGGTCCATTCGTCCGCATGGCGCTCCAGGCGTGGGGTCAGGCGGTAGCCGGTGCGCTTCTCAGTCATCGCTCGCGGGCCTCCCACGCCTCGTGCAGGCGGACAATCTGCGCTTCGACGTTCTGTTCCCCAGCCCAACATTCCGTGTAGCCACACACCTTACAGTAGCGGATAATGAGCACCGGATAGAATTTATCGGCCTGCGCTATCCCCATGGGCAGGGTGGCATAGATACGCCAGGTGTGCGCCGTCTTGGGGCAGCGGCGCGTCATGACGTCCCCTCCGGCTGATACCGCGCCAGCACCAGCGCCACCTGGTACCGCGCGTGATCCACCCCCAGTAAGAGCAACTCCATCTGCTCCAGCGCCGCATACGGCAGCACGGGGCACTGCTCGGCCAGGAAACAGACGCGCTGTTCTGCCGGGCGCACCAGGTAAGTCCGCAGCAAACTCGTGGCGGCGTGGTAGGCATCTTCCGAGCGGGTGAAGGACTCGGCACAGGGCCGGGCGGCAGTCAGGACAGACACGAGCGCCTCACTTCTCTCTGGGGGGGCTTGACGTAGATCAAGCCTCAAAGGTAGCATAATCAGCAGAGACCGCAAGAGCCATTCTTTAGGGCAGTATGCCCAGATCTCAGGGCATAGGTAGTTGGATTATGGATCTATCAGGGATTGGCGTAAGGGTGTGGTTGACGGTGATAAACTGGTAACTCTTTTGAGAGGAGAGGACGGCCATGGCAACGGTGCCGGCGGGGGTGGGGCGGAATTTACGGATGGTGATTCGGGGCAAGCGGGGCATGCACGAGGATGAACTGGTGGAGTTGCGCAGTCTGCGGGAGCGCTATCTACGCCAGATCGAGCTCTACCAGGAGGGGCCGGTGAGCGCGGCCCTGGCGCCGGGGCCCGATCCCGCCCGGGCGGCGGCCCTGGAGGCGGCGTGGCGGGCGACCCAGGCCGCCTATAGCGTGTGGCGGGACACGTATGAGAAGTGGGACGCCCTGCGCAAAGCGGGTTAAGGAGGGGTCGGGCTCTCCGCCTCCGGCGGCAGCTGCGGCGCCAACAGGTGGCTCCGACAGACGGGCTGCAGGGCCGCGTGGACCTTCCCGGAGTCATGCAGGGCGAAACGGTGTTGGAGCGCGGTCCTGGCCGCGAACGGCACCAGCATGGTCCAGTGCGTTTTCCGCTTCCTGGCGCACTCGGCGCAGGGGACTGGGGCACTGAACCGGAGGAAACGAATCGCTTGCCGCAGCGCCTCGGGCCACATCTTGTTGGGCCGGGCTTCGAACAGTTCGACGGTGATGGGCGCGGCTGGTTCGGTCATGGGCGCGTCTCCTCGAGGCGCGCCAGCTTCCAATCGATGACGACCACGGCCCGGCGGGGATGGGTGTCCCATGCGACGAAATACACGAGCAGGTCGGAATGCTGCGGATGGCGCATGCTCCCCAGGACGGTCCCGGTCGCCCCCAGAGGATTGAAATCCCCGCTGGGATCTTGCGCTATTTTGACGACGCGCGTGCCGTTGGGATACGCCCCCGACACCTGCGCTCTGGTGAAGACCCCATCCCATCCCGGTTCAGTCTTGAGGGACGGTGGAGCGCTCGGCTGATCATGGTTCATCAAAAGCCTCCGAGATACTCCATCTGGAGCCTCAAGGCTCAGATGGGGAGGAAAGGAGGTTGACCCGTCTGCGGGCCAATTCCCAGCGCGGCACTCTGCCGCAGAAAGACGTTGTACAGGTTGCAACTAAACTGCTACGCTCCGTCCCGAGCTAAAGGCACCCGCTTGCGGGCTAAAACGGTCGGGCTCTTTGACAACTGAGCTAGCAGGTTCCCTCCTGAATCGTTGGAGGGGTAAAAGTTCAGCGTCAGTACTCCGGTACTGCCAACCCGCGAGCTTTCTCGCACACAGGCCACAGTCAATTGGCCTAACGCACAGAGGTACTCTGTGTAAGTTCGCGCCTCCAACGGGGCTACCCTCCGTGTGGTATCAGCCAGCGACAAGCTCACGCTCGACCCTTCTCAGGGTGCGCGGGAGTAGTTGACACGCTATTCCTGACGCTGAAGGCGTGCCCCGCTGCCTGGCCAGGCGCTGCCGGGTCCTGGCCATACGCTGCCGGGCGCGCCAGCACAGCAGGCGCGCCCGGGCGCAGAGCTCGCGCGCTTGCTCGCAGAGGCTACGCGCCGGGAGGTCCACCGGCGGCCTCCTCGTCTTCTTCGCGCAACCAGGTCACCAGTACCGCCAGTTCGGCCAACAAATCGTGCCACGCTACGGTCATTTCCGTCTCGATGTCGGTGAACATCGCCACCAGCGGCGCCGTCTCTTTGCGCTGGGTCGGCACCGGCAGGCGGTGGAGCATCAAGCGGCGCATCAGGTGTTGGGCGCGCTCGAGGTCCGATAAATGGTGCACGAGGCGGTAGGACAGCATGAGCGACTGCTGCATGGCCTGGTTCAGGCTCAGCCCAGGTGGTTCACCGACATTACTGCTGGTGGCCTCCTGGTCGGGGACCGGGGCGAGGCGGCGTTTGGCGTTGCCGCGCATATGGGGATGTGTTATAGTGGGCATCCTTTGCTCTCCTCTACGATGATGGCCAGCCCGGGGCTGCCTCCCCTCCCACGGATAAGCGGCCCTGGCATGTCGCCTCTAGAGTACACGTTCATTCCTGCCTGTCAAGCATCTCACGGGCTTTTCTGTGACGTCTCCAGTCTCTGGGGAGATACAAAATCTCCCTGGTTCTTAGCCTGCGCCTGCCTCGTACTTTTCCCCAACCTGTTGAAAACTTTCTGTGCGCGCACAACCGTTTAGCGCGGGGTGCTCGTCGTAGAGGCAGGCCCCTTTGGCCGTAGGGATCATGGCATCTTTTTCACACCCCGCGCTTGACATCGCCCACGCCTGCTGCTAGTATAGCCCGCAAAAATGAGGTGCACATGAGCCTCGGAACGCAAATCCGCAAAACACGCATTGACCTGGGCTGGCAACAAAAGCGGCTCGTCGAGCTGAGTGGGCTGGACCAGCGTATGGTCAGTGCGATCGAGTGGGACCGGGTGGACCCGCGCCTGTCCAAGGTCCTGAAAATTGCCGACGCCCTCGGCGTCAGTCTCGATGCGTTGTGTGGCCGGGCTGGGGCGGTCGTGCCGCGCGATGCGGCGTAAGGAGGCATCGGTGGCGACTGTCCGCACTCTCACCCCGGGAAAACAGGCGAAAGCGCCTCTCAAGCCGAAGGTCGCCTATGCGCCGCTCCTGGTGTCACCCAAAACGGCCAGGGAAATCCTGAATGAACCGCCGTATCCAAGTCAGCGGTCCTTGCGCCAGCACCAGGTGAATTACCTGGCAACGCTCATGCGTCTGGGGCAGATGCGCCAGCCCACCGAAAATCATTTTGCCCAGCTGGGTAACACGCGGTATCTGGTCAATGGCCAGCACACGCTCGCGGCGCTCAGTGAGGGTCATGGCTGCATCCTTCGCGCTTGCATCATGGCGAGTTGTTCGGCTGCCGTGGGGGCCGTTGGATCGTCCACCTCCACCTCGCGCCCGGTTTCGGCCCACAGGGTGGGGCCGTATAGGGCCGTGATCCAGCCGTGCTCGCCGCCGACTACGGCTGGACGAAACCGGTAGTGCACGGTGTTGAGCCCATAGGCATCGCCCTGGTATCCCTGATACTCCGCCATATACACTATCTGTCGTGCCATCGTCGTCTCTCCTCTGTGGTCGCGGCCTTAGCGGCGGCCGCCGCGTGGTGCCGGTTTCCGAGGATAGCGTTCTGGACAATAGGCCCCGGTCTCCTCATCCTTTTTCGGACAGTAGAACGTCCCCTCCGCGTGTTTACTGGGCTGCATGCGGATGCCGTGCCGCAGACAGGTCGGCTCCAGCACGGCACGCTCCTCCGTGTCTTCCGCCGGCGCCGAACTCTCCGCCGCCGGGCTCACAGCCGCCGGCGCCGGTGGGTACTGCGCCAGCAGCGCCGTGAGCCGCGCCAACAGGCGGGCGTCGTCGGTGTCGCACAGCTTCACCTCGACGCGGCGCCCATCGATCACGAGCACCGTACTGGCGATCGCCGGCACCTCGCAGGCAGCGGGCGCCGCGGCGGGCGGACCCGCCGTGGGTTCGGCCGCCAGGGCCTGCGCCACGTCCATCGGCGTGGGCGCCGCGTCGAGGTACTCAGTGACCCGCCGGTACAGGGCACAGGCCAGCCGATGCTTGCACCAGCCCTCGGGGGCCTTCGTGTGGTCGGTGCAGCGGCAGTGGCCATTCACGGCATACCATCCCTGACCATTGCTGGCGCGCACGTGACAGGTGTGGCCATCCTCTTCGACCCACACAGCGCCGCTGAGCACCAGGCCGGTGGCGCGCTCGAGGCGGCCGTGCAGTGCCTCCGGCAGTTTGGCGTGGGCTAATTCGGAGACCTGCCGCACGGCCGCCAGGAAGGCATCGGCGGACGGTGCCTGCCCCGGCCTGTCCCCGGATCGCGTCCGGGGCAAGCCCTGGAGCTCCATCCAGGAACCCCGATCCGGGGGCACGGCAGCGGGGCCGTCGAGCTCTGCGCTGAGTTGGTTGATTGTACTGGTGGTCTGTGCTACGCTCGTCATGATCGTGTCCTTGTGATAAGGGTTGCGGTCGGTGCATGTGGCGCCGCCGGTGCCAGCCGGCAGCGTCTTCGTTCGTGTGTTTCTGCCTGCCTATCCCTTCGTACTCCACCAGCAGCGCGCCTCTACGGCTCGATGGTGGCCTCGGCGGCGGTGATCAGGCGTTGCAGTTGCCGCGCCAACTCGCCCAGCGTTTCCGCTTGCCAGGTGTCGTCCGCTTCGTCACACGGGCTCGTCGGGAAGCGCCGGGCGTGCTGGTCGGCGGCGGCGCGCGTCTGATCGGTGAGGGCCTGAAGGGTCGTGAGCAGCGTCGCGACGGTCATCGGGGTCATCATGGGGCGGCTCCTCAGTGGTTCTTGCATGGCATCTCTCTCCTTGGGGGGCGTGCAGACTCCCCCCCCGTAGTGGTCGCTACATCGTGGGCTCATCGCTATAGGGCTCATCCTCATAGAAGCCTGCCCGCCGCATCTGCGCGCGGACATCGGCGATGTCGTAGCTGGTGTCCCGTGGGGCGGGCGCTGGGGCCGGCGGGGGCCGGTAGGCCGTGCAGAGCGCCACCAGGGCGGCGCGTTCGGTGGCATCATCGATCCGGGGTTGCACGGCGGCATACTGCAAGTAGACCTCATACAGTTGTCCATCGTCGCGGGTGGCGAACACGTAGCCAGGGCTGCCGGGGCGGATTTCCAGGGTGTAGGTGGCCATCGTCGTCTCTCCTTGTTGTCGTGCGTTGTAGGCGCGCCGCTTGGCGCGCCCGATGTGTGCGAATGTGCGTGAATACCGTGCCATCCTCTAGCGCCCGCAGCAGAGCGTCGCCAGGCCGCCGGCAAACTCATCAGCCGCCCGTTGCGCGTCCACGAGGTCCTTGCGGCCCAGTAGCACCAGGGCGATGTCTTGGTAGCTCACCAGCCAGGGATCTGCGCCGCCGTCGCCCTGGAACGTCCAGCCGCCGGCCAGCCGCGTCGCCACGCCGGCCACGTCGTGGTAGGTGGCGTAGTGCTGCACGGGCGCCTGGGGGGTGTGGCGCTCGCGATCGGCGGCGTAGTCGGTGCGGGCCTGGGCTTCGGCGTAGTCGTAGGGATTGTCAGCGGCGATGCGGTGTGATACGGTGTTGTGCATGATGAACTCCTGTCTCTCTGCGAGTTTGTCGGCAGCGGGCCAGGGAGGAAGCTTTGCCGGCACTTCCCTGGCCCGCGCTGTATCTGCTGCCGTGCGCTGCTCGTCTCGCCCGGACTCGATAGAGTTTCTGTCTGTTTGGGCTCCGCCGTGCGGCCTCGTCGCCCTATCGCGGTATTCATCTTAGCGCTGTCTCCCGCGTTCTCTCTTGCCCAGCGCCATCCTCTATCTGAATAATAGTATAATACCGAATGGTATTATACACAAGGTAAAATGAGAGAAAAATAGCTTTTATTGACATTTTTTCTCTGGATCGGTATTATATATTATCGAAAGAGGGAGGATATGATGAGCCTCGGGCGAGAAATCAAGAAAGCGCGCGCTGGTAAAGGCTGGCAGCAGAAGGACTTACAAGAGGCTACTGGCTTGAGTCAGAAATATCTGAGTCAAATTGAGCTAGAAAAGGTCGATCCACGCTGGAGTATTGTGCAGCGGATTGCTCTCGCTCTGGGGGTGAGCCTCGATAGATTGGCCAGGGAAGAGGCATGACCCCGGCCACGCGTCTCGTCTGGCAGGCGGCGGGCGCCCCGCCCCAACCCGGCCACGCCGCCGGGGGCTGTTGCCTGTGTGGCGCCCATGGCACTGGCGTGCCGTTTCCGCAGTGGGTCAAGGCGGGATTTATGAACTATGACTTGCTGCAGCCGGGCACCATCGCCTGTCAGGCCTGTCAGTTTTGCGCGCTGGATGATTGTGCACCGCTGACGCAGCGCACTGGCAAGGAGAAAGCCCAGCGCATGCGCAATTACTCGCATGTCGTGGATGCGGCGGACCGCTGGCATCCGCTCAGTAAGGGCCAGAAGCGCGCCCTGCAGCAGCACCTCCTGGCCATCCCGGCGCCGGCGGTGGCCGTCATTGCGACCAGTGGTCAGAAGCACCTCCTGTTTCGCGCCCGCCTGGGCTGGTGGCAGGTAGAGGAGCAGATGGTGCCGCCCTTCCCCGGGCGGCTGCGCATACTGCTGGCCCTGCTCGAGCCGCTCTACGCTGGGGGCTTCAGCAAGCGTGAGATGGAGACCGCGGGCTATGGTGCGCCGCGGATCATGGCCTATGGCCTGCCGCGCTTCCTGGCGGCCGAGCAGGCCCTCAAGCCGCACCGGGGGAGTTACGCGCTGGCCCTGGCCCTATTTCTGGCCCAGAAACCGGAGGAGGACGACGATGGATGAGACTCTGTACGCGCAGGCGCAACACCTCCTGGTGCCGATCTGGCGCGGCATCCCGAGCAGTTACAAACGCCACTACCGCCGGACCATCTGGCAGCAGTTCGAGGACAATCTGCGCAGCGCGGCGTACACCTCGAGCCTGAGCAAGATGCTCAGTACCCTCTGTGCGCGCCTGGGGGTTGAGGTGCACCGTGAGACCGTGGCGTCGGTCATGGCTATCATACAGAGTGGCCTTGATAGACCATTGCTCAAAATGCTGCGCGACGAAGCGGTCACGTGTGTCTTGCTCGTGCGCCTGGAGCACGAGCAGCGCCAGAGTGTCTGGGAGGCGCAGCAGCGGGCCGAGGTGTTGGCCCTCGCGCCGGCTGGCCTGGAGGTGCCCGATGGTCCAGGTGATCTATGAGGGGGTGGTCGTCGCCCTGGCCAGTATCGCGCACAGTGGGGGGCAGTCCTTTGGCATTACCACCAAGTTGCGCCGGGAGAAATTCGTCCAGCCTGATGGCAGCGTCGACGACGTCCCAGTGATCAGCGGGAACAGTGTGCGGGGCTACCTGCGCGACCTGGGGATGCTCCATATGTGTCGCACCCTGGGCTATGGGGTCCACGCACAGACGGGCGATGGCGTGGGGTTGAGTCTCCCGGCCTTCTATTTTTTGTTTAGTGGCGGCACGCTCACCAGCGATGCAGGTCGCGGCCTCGACCTGGCGGGCATGCGGGCCCTGCGCGACCTCATCCCCCTGGTCTCTCTGTTTGGCGGGGCCTTCGGCAATGCCATCCTGCCCGGCAAAGTCAAGATCGGCAAGATGATCCCTCTCTGCGCCGAGACCGCCCACCTCGTGCCGGCGCGCTTTGCGGCGCTGCCCGTGTGCCAGCACTCTATCTGGGATGCCCTGCAGGAGGAGATGTATACGCGCAAGGACGATGCCAGGAACGAGATCTATTCCCCCCTGCTCACCCCCGCGGTGCGCGGCGCGCTGACGCAGGGGGCCCAGGCCCGGCGCGCCCGGCAGGACGCCGGCACCGACGTCGCGGAGCGCCCGGGCGCGGCGCAGCAGATGCAGTACTACACGGAGGTCTTCAGTGCCGGGACGCAGTTCCACTGGAAGCTCGTACTGGACGACCTCTCGCCGCTCGAAATGGATGCCTGGCTCTGTACGCTCAACGAGTTCAGTAAGGCGCCCTATGTCGGAGGCAAGAGCGCCGTGGGGCTGGGGGAGGTGGCGGTGCGTTTCGACCGCTGGCTGCAGATTGATTCGCGTCTCCAGGGGCAGGGCACGGAGGTGACGCTGGGGCTCGGGAACCTCTACGCCCAGCACCTGGCGCAGCAGGCTGAGGCCATTCGGAGGCGGCTCGATGCCATCGCCTAAGACTCTGGCCAAGCAGTATCTTGACTGCACTGTGTATGAGGCCGCCCTGGCCCGCCTGCGTGCCATCTTTGCGGCGTTCCCGCGGTGCTATGTCTCGTTTAGTGGCGGCAAAGATTCGGGCGTCCTCCTCCACCTCGCCCTCCAGGTCGCGACCGAACACGACCGCCTGCCGCTCCCCGTCCTCTGTATCGACATGGAAGCGCAGTATGGCCATACGATCGCGTTTATCGAACGGATGCTCCGCCGGGCGGACATTGAGCCGTACTGGATCTGCCTCCCACTCCATCTGCGCAATGCGGTCAGCCAGTACCAGTCGCACTGGTTGTGCTGGGATGGCGCAGCGCGCGAGGCCTGGGTGCGCCCGCTGCCGGATGGCCGCGGCGTGATCAGTGATCCCGAGACGTTGCCGTTCTTCCGGCGTGGGATGGAATTTGAGGAGTTTGTCCCCGCCTTCGGCGAATGGTTCTCGCACGGACAGCCGACCGCCTGCCTGGTCGCCATTCGCACGGATGAAAGTCTCAATCGCTTTCGCACCCTGCGCCAGCGCGGCAAGGAGACGTGGCACGGACGGATGTGGACGACGCGCGTGACGACCCACTGCTGGAATGCCTACCCGATCTATGATTGGCGTACCGAAGATCTGTGGACGGCCACCGCCCAGCAGCACTGGGACTTCAATCGGATCTATGATTTGATGTATCTGGCCGGCCTCAGTATCCACCAGATGCGGTTATGCCAACCCTATGGCGATGATCAGCGCAAAGGCCTCTATCTCTTCAAGATTCTAGAACCTGAGACCTGGAGTCGGGTCGTGCAGCGCGTGGCTGGCGCCAATTACGGCAACAAGTACAGTCAGGGACAATCGCATATCCTGGGGAATTTCAAAGTGATCCTCCCGCCAGGCCATACCTATAGGAGCTATGCCTATTTTTTGCTCCGGACGATGCCACCCTACCTGGCGGTGCATTATCGGCACAAAATTGCCGTGTTTCTGCGCTGGTGGCTGAAGCAGGCCCGACAGCAGGGGTTGCCCTATCCGCCTATCCCGGATGCCGCCGACCCACCCTTGGAAGCCGCTCGTAAAGTGCCAAGCTGGCGCCGGATTGTCAAAGTCTTACTGAAAAATGATTACTGGTGTAAAGGTTTATCATTCTCACCGACCAAGCGCGACATGGAACGGCAGCTCGCCCTTCTGGCGCGGTACGCCGTGGAGCAACCGCATGGATGATCTCGGGACGACCGTACAGGCCTTCCTCGATGCGCTCGGCGACCTCACCCTGGCGCAGCGCGTGGCGATCTACAATGATGTGGCCCGACGGATGCAGGCGTTCCTCGGCGTCCCGCATCCGGTCAGTGGGGTGCAATTTATCCCAGCGGATCAGGTCGTCGGCAATACCTACAATCCCAATACCGTGGCGCCCCCAGAACTGCGGCTCTTGCGCACCTCGCTGCGCAAAGATGGCGTCACGATGCCGATCGTGGCGGCGCGGGCGGGCCCCGCCGAGCCGTATATCGTGGTGGATGGCTTCCACCGCACCACCCTCCTCACCCACGATCCCGACCTGGCGGCGAGTTTGGGCGGCTATATTCCCCTGGTGGAATTGCATACGAGCCTCGAAGAACGCATGGCCTCCACCGTGCGCCACAACCTGGCGCGTGGTACGCATCAGGTAGAGTTGAGTGCCAAACTGGTGACCGCCCTGAGCAAGCATCACTGGAGCAATAGCCGCATCAGTGCCGAGCTCGGGATGGACCCGGACGAAGTGCTGCGCCTCAAGCAGATTACCGGCCTGGCCGAGGCGTTCCGTGACCGGGACTTCTCTCAGGCCTGGGAGTAAGGGCATGCCTATGCCCGATGCCCTGCGCTTTCGCTTCCACCTGTGGAGCCAGACCCGGCAGCATCAGTCGCGCGTGCGGCGTGCGGAGCAGCGTATCGCCCAATGGCTTCCCCAGGTGCGCCATCCGTACCTGGCGTTCTCAGGCGGCAAGGACTCGACCTGCTGCCTGGCCCTGGTGCGGGCCCAGCGCCCGGAGACCCCGGCCATATATATCAGTGCGGAGTGTGAATATCCTGAGCAAGCGCTCTTCCTGTGGTCGACGCCGGCGTGCCACTGGTTTCCTGCCGCCGAGCCGTTCGTGCAGGTGCTGGCGCGCTATAATTTGGCGCAGGACGCCGTGGAAACGGCTACCATGCAGGCGATGGTCTGGGAGCCTGTGCCACGCCTGCTCCAACACTATGGCTTTGATGGCATGTGCTATGGCCTGCGGATGGAAGAAAACCCCCGCACGCGGGGACGCCACCTGCGCCGCCGCGGCCCTGTCTTTCGGTCGCAGCGCTACGGCGTCCTCGTCTGTGCGCCACTCATGGATTGGACCTATAACGATGTCTGGGCCTATATTGTCAGTCACGCCCTGCCCTACTGCGGCACCTATGACAAGCTCTGGGAGGCGCCGCCGGAGGAGCAGCGCCTGAGTTACTGGGCCGGCGAAACCAAGCGGCGCTATGGCCGCTACGTCTGGCTCAAACGGAATTATCTCCCCCTCTGGCACCAACTCGTTGCCGCGATCCCCGAGGTGAGCGCCTATGCCTGACTTCACCCCCCTGTGCATCACCGCCCACCTCCAGACCCGCATCATCGCGGAGGCGTTCCTCCCGCTCGACGGCGTCCTGCTGTTTCTGGCCATGCGCGATAAATATGGCCCCCAGGACGCGAGCCAGTCCGGACGCGGCGTCCACGACGAGCGCCCCCAATTGGCTCAGATATTCTTTGAGCACCAGCGCGGCACGCCGCAGTGGTTCCCAGCCTGCTCGTTTGTGCAGTGGCACGGCACGGTCACGGCAGATACTGGCTACTGGCACAAGCGCCTCGACCTGCAGTATGCCGCGGTCCTGACGCCGCCCAGGGCGCGCGTCGTCACCGAGAACGGCCGCTACCGCAGCTACCGCATGCCAGTTTTTACGCGCCACGCGCTCGCCGTCTCCTGGTATGCCCGCGCCGATCGGCAGCGCCTCGAGGCCCTGCTGCGGTTCGTGACCCATCTCGGGAAGAAAGGGGCACAAGGGGAAGGTAGTTTATTAAAAATAGAAGTACAATCATGTGAAAAAGATTACAGTATCTGGGGACCTGAAGGGCAATTAATGCGTGCTATTCCTGATTCGAATGGGTCACTATCGTGTGGCTTTCGTCCTCCATATTGGGAGAGGAAAAATCAAGCACTGTGTCGCATTCCTGGAGTAGATGGATAATGCGTTCGACACCCAGGAGAACTCCGATGCCCCATAAAACCCCGACACCGCCCGCCGCACCCCCGTGCGCCTGACGTAACCCCATGCTGTGCGGGAATCCCCATGCCCACCGCCCCCACCCGACGTCTCTGTGACGGCCACCGCAAAGACGGCGCCCCGTGCGGCGGCTGGGCCATGCGCGGCAAAGCCAAATGCCACATGCACGGCGGCAAGAGCCCGGCCGGCATCGCCAGCCCGCACTTTCGCACCGGTAAATACTCGTCCCTCCTGCCCCTGCGCCTCGCCGCCGCCTACGACGCGGCGCGCAACGATCCGGACATCCATTCCCTGGCCGAAGAGATCGCCCTCGCCGAAACCCGCCTGCGCGACCTCCTGACCCGCCTCGACACCAGCGACCTGGGCCACGCCTGGGTGATGCTGGCGGCAGCCTGGCGCGACTTCGCCCGCTGCCGCAGCGCCGGCGACATCCCCGGCATGCAGAAGGCCCTCAGCATCATCGAACCGATTGTCAAGCGCGGCGAAGTCGATTACCTTCTCTGGCAGGAGATTACCGACACGGCCCGGCTGCTGGCGCAGTTGCGCTTACAGGAGCACCGCCGCCTCGTCGACCTCGAGAGCATGATGACCGCCGAGCGCGCCAACGTCCTGTTCGGATTGCTGCTGCGCACGGTGCACAGCGCGGTGATCGAGCATGCCGACCCTGCTACGGCCCGACGCATTCTTACCGCCGTCCAGGCCACTGTTAGAACACTCGATACTCGACCAGTGGCTGGCGCCGGAGTTCTGCGACCCGACCCCCCTGCCGACCCGGCAGCGGCCGCGGCGCTCGCCTGAGGATCAGGCGCTCTACGACCGCTGCGCTACCGACGTCGCGTACTTCGCCACGACCTTCTTCCCACACCTGTGCACCACCGCGTTCTCGTCGATGCATCGCGACTTCTTTACGCAGTACGCCGCCGATGCCTGCCCCGGACCCCGATCCGGGGGCGCCGCCCGCGGGTTGCGCGACGCCACGGCGGCGCCGCGTGGCTTCGCTAAGACCACCGTGCGCGGCAAAATCAAAATCCTGCACGACTGCGTCTATGAACTGGAGCGCTATATCCTGGTGATTAGTAGCCGGGACGATCTGGCCATCGACAAGGTGAAGGATATCCGCGAAGAACTGGAAACCAACGCGCGCCTGCTCGCTGTCTACGGCCGCCAGGTCGGGACGCGCTGGAACATGGGCGACTTCATCACCACGCAGGGCGTCCGCGTCCGGGCTGCCTCGCGCGGCAGCCAGGTGCGTGGCCTGCTCTGGGGGACGTACCGGGTGACCAAGATTCTCCTTGATGACGCGGAGAACTCGGAACTGGTGCTGACCGAACTGCAACGGCAGAAGATGCTGGCCTGGTTCACCGAGGACATCACCAAACTGGGCGACGAGCACACCAATATCGAGGTGATCGGCACGGTCCTGCACGAGGACTCTCTGCTCGCCAAGCTCCTGGGCAACCCCGGCTACCGCCAGGCGCGCTACCAGGCGGTGCTGTCGTTCGCCAGCGCCGTGCCGCTCTGGCAGGCGTGGCGCGAGCTCTTCCTCGACCTGACCAACCCCCGGCGCCAGGAGGACGCGCGCGCGTTTTACGAAGCGCACGAGGCGGCGATGCTGGCGGGCAGCGCCGTGCTGTGGCCGGAGCGCTACGCCTACTACCGCCTGATGGTCGAGCGCGTGGTGGATGGGGAGGCGGCGTTCTGGAAAGAGCGCATGAACCTGCCGCAGAAGGCCGGCGACACGCTCTTTGGCATGTACGCCGCCGGCTACTTCCGCCTCGATCCGGACCGCCTGGTGTGCCGCGATGGGCGCGTCGTGCTGCTGTCGCAACTCGTGGACGTGGTCTGTTACTGGGATCCCGCGATTGGCGAGAGCGCCGGGGCCGACTGGTCGGCCTGCGTCGTCCTGGGCAAGGACGCCTACGGCTACCTCTACGTGCTCGACGCCGCCATGCTCCACGGCCTGGCGCCGGACGCGCAGGTAGCGGCCGTGGTGGACCTGGCCTGGCGCTGGCAGGTGCGGCGATTTGGCTACGAAGCGAACCTGTTTCAGGGCTTGTTTGGCATCGATCTGAAGGAGGCGGTGGCGCGACGGGCGCAGGAGGAGGGTGCATTCTATGCGCCGATCTATGTGCCGGTCACCAATATGCGCGCCAAAATGCTGCGCATCAGCACCCTGCAACCCCTGGTGGCGAACCGGCATCTGTGGTTCAACGAGGCGCTGCACCCGGAGTATCTGCGGCAGATGGACGTGTTCCGGCCCATCGATGGGGCCGACAAGGATGACGGCCCGGACGCCACCGAGGGCGCCGTACGCGTCGTGCAGCACCTCAGCGAAGGGCGGGGGTGAGCCCGCGTGGCGGCGGCGTCAATCAGACGTCCAGGCGAGGTAGGCCATGACAATCGCCGCGAGAGATGGGTAGTAATAATACGGGTAGGGTTCCAGCCAGCGGTCGCTGGCATGCAAGAGCGCCGCCATCACGAGAGACAGCCAGAATCGTCGCATAGGTGCTCCTCAAGGTCTTCGCAGGCAAAGACCTCGATGCCTCTCTGACAGCGTTAGCTCCTGCTGACGTAGACATACAGCGCCAGGGCGAACGCCGCCAGGCAGCCGACGACGAGCACGCCGGCGCCAAGGAGGTTCGCCAGGAGGGGCGCGGGAAAGTTTAAAAGAGTCGGTGGCATGGTCTGGCCCTTTCTGTTAGCGGCCGTTGCTGCGGCCGAGAATGTCTTTAATAGCCGTGAGTGTCACTTCAATCCGTGCCGTCGTCGCTTCGAGTCGCTCGATGGCCAGGGCCAGCCGTTGGTTCGTGATATCCTGCTTCTCGTTGATGACGTCCTGATGCGCGGCAATGCGGACCAGGGTACGCATGAGTTCGTCTGCTTCGTGCGGCTCCATCCTCAGGCTCCTCTCTGCTAATGGTGTGGGTGCCAGGCGGCGACCTGTGGTCCTTCCGCCAGATGCCCCGGGTGACCGCCAAAGGCGGCGTAAATGGTCGTCGGCTCGACCTGCTGCACAGCGGCGGCCGCCTCGAACTGCGCCAGCGTGTGTTCGGCCTGGTCGCGGCGCGTGCGCAGGGCCTGGCCGGCCTCGCCGTAGCGCAGGTCCCACTCATAACGTCCGGGCTGGTGCGCCACCGCCGCCATGCGGCGCGCCTGGAGGACAGCGTCGTGCCAGGCGCGCAGGGCGCCCACGGCGGCGCCGACGCGGGCCAGGACGCGGGCGGGGACGGCGGCGGGCTGGCGGAGCGCGGCCAGCATCGCGGATTCGGTTGCAAGGGTGGTCGCGAGACAGTCGTTGCACTGTCCGCTGACGACACCGTGAGCACAGGCAGGCGTGAACATGGGGCCTCCTAGGGCAACACGGTAATGGCAAATGTCGCCAGCGCCTGCGCCTGCTTGACGGCATCGCGGTAGCTCGCCGTGATGCATACGGGCTGCGGGTCGCGGTCGATCTGGAACGCCCAGGGCGACACCGTATAGTGGCGCGGCTGCCGGGGCCTGTGGCCGTGGGTGGCTTCGTACCGGGTCGTGTCGATGCGGATGGCGCTCATAGCTACGGTCTCCCTTGAATGAGTTGGGCCAGGTGCGCGGTCGAACGGTCCATGTGTCGGGCGAGGAGCCAGATCCAGACCGGCTGAGCCAGGGGGCTCACGATCAAGAGCCAACTCTGCCAGTACAGGAGCGTGGCGATTTCACGATTCAATTGCACGATCTGCCGCAAGATATCTTCCACCGCTCTCTCCTCCTGCCGCCTACGCGGCGTCCTGTGTGCTCGTTGGCGCCTTGGGCGTGAAGGCCCATTCCCGAGCGATGGCCTCGCGCACGCGCTGCTGTTGGCCAGGATACGCCTCCAGACCATAGCGGATCCATGTGGCTGGGTCGTTCATGTCATAGCCGTGTACCAGGATACTGCGGGCCACCTGGGCTGCCTTGGTGGCGGGGCTCATCGCGCGGTGCGGGCCGTAAGCGCGGCGCATGGGGGTGTCTCCTGGTGGTTACTGGTTGTCGCCGTGTACGAGTTGATCGAGTTGACTCTGGATGTAGGTCAAATCCCCGATATAGCCCCAGTGGTACTGCCCGTCAGCCGCCTGGGCGCCGTGCGCCAGGACCTGCGTCCGGAGGGCATCGAGTGTCTGGAGGATGCGGGTCTGTGCCTCGCAGTAGGTCTCTGTGCGGTCGGTGGCTGCCTGCTGTGTCGTCATTGTCGTGTCTCCTGCGTGTTGGGGTGCGTTGGTGCGTCAGTCTGTACAATAGGAGTATACCAAGTTTTCTTGATAAAACAAAGAAAAGTTGATCTTCTTTCAAGAAAAATATATATTTTTGGCGAGGAGGATCGACTATGCCCACAGCGATAGGCGAGCGGATACGTCAGGAGCGCCGGCGTTTGGGAATGAGCCAGGCACATCTGGCGCACGTGATCGGCATTAGTACGACGGCGATGAACGATATTGAAACCGGCAAAACGCCTGACCCTCGCGGCTCGCGGATTCATGCGCTGGCCGACGCCTTTGGGGTCACGACCGATTATCTCTTTGGACGTAATCCCCGCCCGCGCCGCGCCCGCCCGCCGGCGGCGTGATGGGCGGCGCACCGGCGGTGCCTACGTGTGCTATGCTCTGTGCAGCCACCCTCGAACCTTCCGAGGTTGAGGGGGAGTACTGACTCGGTTTCCCTCAACACAAGGAGCCCCTTACATGGCCCGGATCAAATCGCCTCCATCATCTGCCCTGGATGACGTCGTGCCTGCCCCTGACACGATCTTCGCGTCCGCCATCGAGGCACTGCCGCCTGCCGCCACCCCACCGCCGACCATCCAGGACGTCTGCGCCTGCGCCTGCGCCTACCTGCTGGCGGCGTACGTCGAGAGCCCGACGGACCAGGAGGCGGTCTACGACGTGCAGCGCCGCCTCGCCGATGGGCACCTGGCCGCCGCCTGGCGCCAGCTCGTGCGCATGGTCGAGGGCGTGCTCAGCCTGCCGCCGGTGGGGTGAGGCGATGGCCGCGGACGTGACCCACGACCTCACGACCCCACCAGATCTGTGCGTAGCGGTGTGCGCCTTGGCGGCGCTGGGGGGCCCCTGCGTATTCGATCGCTTCCTGGACCGCTATCGCCTGGATGGCCGCACGCCAGTGCCGGAGCCGTGTCTCCTGCGGTGGGGCTTGTGGTTGGAATCCGCCGAGCGCCATGTTGCCGACACGACGTTGCCGGATGGCACGCGCATCTCGACGGTGTTTCTCGGCCTGGACCATAACCTTCGGGGCATAGGGGCGCCGCTCCTGTATGAAAGCAAGACATTTGGCGGCACGCTGAATCAACAGCAGGAGCGCTACGCTACCTGGGGCGAAGCTGCCGCCGGACACGCGGCCATGGTGGAGCGCCTGCGAGAGGAGCATATCTGATGACCTGGGACGTCCGCGACCTCGTCGGCACCGCCGCCGCCTCGGCACTCGCCATCCTGGCGCCGCCGCCGCCCGCCGTACCGCCGGCGCTGCCGGGGTTGGCGATGAGCCTGGACGACTACCTGGAGGACCCGCTCCTGGACCACCTGCCACCGGCGCAGGTGGCAGACGCCGCCGCCCTGGGGCTGGTGCCCGATGCCGCCTGGCCGGCGCTGCGGCGCCTGATGACGCGGGGAGTCAGTGAGTTATGAGCAACGGTTCCTGGGAACAGCGGGCGGGTTGAATGGGTCTGCTCGTGCTAGGCTGGTCGCGTGCGCTGTCCGTCGTGATACGACAACAGGGCATGGATCATCACGCGAGTTTCTTCCGGCGTGTATTTATAGCTCTTGATACGGTTACACTCGCGGCAGCTCGGCGCCACATTATCGAGGATATACCCTTTGGTGCTATCCAGGCGATCGAGTCCACAGCCGCCATGGACGGTGACCCGGTCACAATAGGAGCATGGTTGGTCGGCCAAGCAGGCAAACTCTTCAAGGGTCAACTCCCAGACGTAGCCGCGTCGCTTGGCATTCCATCGCCCCAGGCGAAAGCGCTCCCCCACCCGCGTTTTGATCTGTTTTTGGTAGGCGTTGATTTGGGGTCTATGTTGTCGCTGGTACTTGCGCTCAGACAGACGCCTGGCCGCATTCACTTCGGGGGAAGACGCGCGCATGGCTTGACGGTAATGCGGTTCACAAAGGTCGCGGGCAAGGGCTTTGCGCTGACAACCAGGAAAAGTGCATGGCTGATGACAGCGCACAGCATTGTAGCAGGGAATAGAGCAGTATTTGGCGGTCTCGCGGCGATGCTTTTCGACAGAAAACTCCGTCCCACAGACAACACAAATGAGGGAATCAACTATAGGCGCGTTTGGCATGCTTTCAGCCTCTAACGTAGATTGGATGTCTTTAGTGAACGCCAAACCACATTGTATGAATAAAGATGCTATTTTACAAGAGCTTAAGAGGCTGAAAGGGGAAAATGAGATATTGCGGCTGGTCTGTGTCGATTTACATTGGACTTCTCGCCGCTACTGTGACGGCCGGAGCACGTACGCGACCAGTATGCACAACACTCATACAAAAACCCTCCTGGCGCTGGGCGTCCCGCTCAACCCGACCGCTGACCAGCGCCTGTTTGCCGATGACGGCATGGGCGCGGCCTATACCGGGCTGACCCCGGAGGATCTGGCCGCCGAGCAGGCGTACGTCCACCGCCACGGCGGCCAGGGGTCGGAGGCGCCGCCTCATGACGCGGGAGGTGAGCTATGAGCAAGTATAAGCCTGGTCCGCAAGGCCGCTATCCCTCTGGCAGGCCACAGAGGTCGGGGGATCGGGGTGCGCTCGTGGGAGCGCTCCAGCGTGTGCGAGGGCAGCGTCAATTGGCGTTGGAACTGGGCACTCTCCTCACCTGGGTTGCGGTGCCCCCTGTGGACGCCCTGGCACAGGCGGCGGCCATTCGCGCCCTGGTGCATCGACACTGGGGCGAGTTGCCCTATAACCCCACAACCCTCCCGATCCGCGTGGAGCCGCAACTGCGCACGGGGCAGATCGAAAGCCATTTTCCCGAGCGGCTGAGCGTGCTGCGTGCCAACCCAGAAGTCTTTCTGGCCTGGGCCGACCGTCTCGAAGAGGCCGTGGCGCAATTGGCAGGAGAAGCCGCGGATGCCTGACGACCGCCCCACCACGCTCGTTGGCTGCGGCCGCTGCGCCCGGGGCGTGCGGCCGCGCGACGCCGAACTGTGCTGGTACTGCACCGGCTTCCTGTGCGCCGACTGCTGGGACGCCGTCGGGCATTGCGGCCACCCTGAAGCCGAGGCCGCCAACGACGCCGCGCGGCGCTGGCGGCGGGGGGATGCGCCGCCGCAGAGGCCGGGGGGTGCGTAACCGCTTTTGGTTCTTGACATCCTCTCCAACTGGCGTTGGCAGCAGGAATTGAGCCGCAGCGGCTCAACCTCCTTTCCCCGCTAGCTAACCAGTGCGGTCTCGCTGGAGTACCTCGGAGGCTTTGATGGGCAAGCACAAGAGCAAATTCTTCTGGCAGCATTACGGGCGCTAGGGCCTGCCCTGACCTTGATGCAGGGGCGAGGAGGGCCAGCGCCTCCAGCCAGGAGACACCTGCGCCATGGTCTCATCCAGCGCCTTGAGCAGCGCCTCGACCTCGTGGGCCAGCAGCGCAAAACGGAGGTCCACCTGGTCCCCCAGGCTGTGCAGGTCATGCAAGGCGTCCACCAGGTTCAGGCGGGCGCTGCGAGCGATGGATGCCTGTTCGTCAGTCATGGGGCGCCTCCTAAGAGGGGCTATGGGCGGCCATTGCCACGCTCCAGCAGATCGCGGATGGCCTGGAGGATGGTGTCCAGGCGTTCCAGCCGTTGCGCGTGGCGGGCGCTCTCCTCGTCGAGGCGCGTGAGGATGGCGTCGTACCGCGCCAGCCGTTCGTGATGGAGGGCCAGCGCCTGGGCGTACAGGGCATGCTCTTCCCCCAGGCGCGCGGTTACCTCGATCAACTGATCGTTGAGGCGGGTGTGCTGCTCCTGGAGACGCTCCAGCAGCGTGAGCCGGTCATCAATGTCCATCAGATGGCCCTCAAGAAAAAAATGAGGGGGAGCTTTCACTCCCCCTCCCCTACCAAACCGTAGCTCATCCACATCCTAGCCTACCATAGCCAAGCAAACCGGACCCAAAAGCTACCAAAGTCGCTCCTAGTGCTCCAGCTAGAGCACTCCGGTGCTTAGCTGGGGGTGAAAGGAGCGTTGCTGCATCGCAGCAATTCCCAATGCGGCAACGCCGCATAAACCCTTGTATCGGTTACAATTAACCTGATACACTGTCTCTAATGCGACTGCCTCAGACCTTCCAGCTGCAATCGCTGTCGGTCGTATACAGGCAGTGCGGCTCTTTGATATTTCAGCTTGCGGGTTGCAGAGCGTAGGGCTCTGCGTAAAAGTTGAACCGCTGCAAGAGAGAAACACCAAAGCCAGTCCAGGCTCCTGATGCCGTCGCGGTGTCGCCTGGAGCGTTGGCAACGAGTTGGGAACCGACTCGGGGACTTTGGTCCCAGAATCTCCGGCCAGACCGTAGGTTGGCGGGAGAAGTTCAACAAACCAAACCCCAGCCTACCAAACATATCTATTGTATTAGTTTATTTGTAACCTATACAACAAAAAAGCAGATATGCTCATAGAATATGCAAGGTATTTTACGGGGCAGGGTTGAGGGGCCTGTACAAGCCCCTCGTACCTTAGGTTAGAGCGAGCAGCACACGTTATGCTCGGTATCACAGACAACGATTGCACTAAACTCAACGGTCATGGGAGGTGAACAGGAGGGCTGAAATTGGGCCTCGATGTCAAAACTGAATAACGCTTTCCCATTCTGGACGGGGAAGTCGCCCTCAGCTGCCACGGTGGTTTTGTTACTCGCTGAAGGATTGTGATTGCCACGATTAATACACTCGGCAATCGCCGTGACCTCGATATGGACCTGGGTTTCCGAACCTAACCCCGCCTCTTTCCCATCGACGCTCAAGACATTCCCGCTCGTGGTGGCCCGGCATTCTACAAAATGGGGACTCCCCGCCCAGACCACCGCCGCTACCAACCATCCCACCGCCAGGACTACTGATACCACCATCATACGCCGCATAGGCACCTCCATTCGCAGGGGAGTTGATCCTCTGGTTAGTCACAGGGTGGGCCGGATGGACAACTGGGGGGCGGCCCGGGATCACACGGCGGTCCAGTAGGACACGGGGTCGGCTGCACGGCATACACGGACCCGGCGAACAGGATGACAGCGAGAAACGCGAAGAACTGACGCATATCTGCCTCCTAGAGATTGCAGGCCTCGATGGCCTTGGCGAGATGTTTGAAGCATTGTGTCGAGGGCAGAAAATCCCCCGTCTGCTCATCGAAACACACGTGCAGGGTACTGACACACTGGCCCTTGCAGTTGGGCTCGGCATCGGGATCACTCGCGACAAATTCACAGATGGCCTTAATGGCCTGCGAGACTTCGCCGTCCGCCCGCAGCGGCGCGGGGGTCATGGCCACCACCAGGGCGAGCAGGGCGGCGGCACCTACGACAAGGGAGATACGATGTCTCATGGGCATGCCTCCAGAAATATGGGTTGGGAAAGGAAAAGAGGTGCCATCCTATACGCCGCCCGTGTCAAGCACAAGCACAAAACATCACGCCACTTGTAACTTGTTACCTTTTCGAGTACCTTGACATATATGAAGCTCAGCATTGCTAAAGGTATACTCACCATAGAATTTGAGGATCGTACACTTATGGCTGACGTTGCTAGTCTGGTAGCACAACAGGTGGCGCAAACCGCTACCATGCAAGAAATTGCCAGCGATGTCCAGGCCGTGCTGGGCGCCCAGGCCTCCCTGACCGCACAGGTTGCCGCCCTGCAGGCACAACTCGCGGCTGGCGGCGGGATTAGCCCCACCGATCTCGATGTCGTTCTGGCCACCATGCAAGCGCAGCAAGTGCAGCTCGATGCGATTGCTGGTGCCTTGCCAGCGCCGGTGACGCCGTAATGCGCTGGGCGCTTGGTGCCGTACTGGGCGCCCTGGCTCTTTTGTCAGTGCTTCCCCTAAG
>ERZ1292644.247-Hain-H14-01um-R2-247-length-40184-cov-5_pt1 | contig 24224 bp, 35 predicted proteins | sample MGYA00564402_ERZ1292644 | MGnify/ENA primary metagenome ERZ1292644 (study PRJEB36523, sample SAMEA6512644) | groundwater metagenome | collected 2019-01-09 | study: AquaDiva: Metagenomics assemblies of 32 groundwater samples
TGCAATTCCCAAACAGGGATTATTTGTTGTTTTAATAATTGCTCCGTATAAATATAAAGAAGCATTTGTTGCAAAATCATTATCGTCAGTGATATTGACACTTAATCCTATTTTAGCAACTGTGGAGAAGTTTGTTGAATTTGGAAGGATGTGAGTGATTGTGGGGGCTATGTTATTTGAATAATAAGTTAAATTAACATAAGGACTTTTAGTAGATTCTGAAGAATCAAAAGACCACCCATAAGAATTTTGAGGTGTTGCAAATATTAGCCACCCAAGTTCATTTGATAAATTATTCCACTGTCTTGATTTTGTAATATTATAAGTATACCAAATATTATTAGTAAGACCAATATTTTTACTATCTAATGTTGTAGAATTATAATCTCCATTTCTACTTAAAGTACAATTATTATAATCATCATCAAATTGACATGTTGGAGTTCCTTGCCAATCAGGGTCATTAGAATTAAATGGTGTATTTCCATCATTAACATTATCTTCAAACCATCTTTCGTAAGAAGTACTACCATTTATAGTAATATTATTTATATCGCCAGTACCATTTCCCTCATTCCACGTTACCAACATGTCATGTATTTCAGACCCTCTTAATGTTGCTGGTTCATCAGTAGAAACAAATAAAGATAAAAAAGCTGTATGAATTGTAATATTTGATGATGCTAATGTTGTAAGATTAGTTTTTAATAGTGTCAAATATTCTAATGTTCCCGCTCCAATGTTTAAAAAAGTATCGCCACCATCGTTTTCTGTATCCTGATTCTGTCCGCGTATATATGTATCTTGAATACTATTGTTCAGAAATACTGTCAAATTCCCCACAAAAATATTAGTTACATTTTTTTGAATTAAAGAAGAATCTGATTTGTTAGCATAAACTGAAATATTATAATATCCCTGCCTTTTGAAATTAATAGTAGTCCAATTAGGAGAATTACAATTAGTGCAGAGAGTTGTATTAATTCGTCCTCCGTTGGATGTCCACCAAATATTATCATATGAACTTGAAGAAACATTTAAAGTTGTACTTAAAGAATTTAATACCTCTAAATTATCTGTAGGACTATTAATAATAATTCCATCATAGTTTACTTCTAAGAAAACATAATCTGTTCTTAAACTATCTGATACATCAACACCACTATCCCAATATATTAATGAATGAAAAAAATTAGAATCATTAATAAAATCTGTTAATCCTGATATAGTTTTATTTTGATAAGTTGTATCAGTAGTAGAAGCTACTGCCTTAAACATATTTAACCATGAAGAAGATGATGCATTATACCAATAACCATAAAAATAAACTGTTCCTGAAACAGATGTTACTGAACCTTCCCATGACAAATTAATAGAAGTTATATCTGACTTATTTGAAACTAAATTAGAAAAATTAAAGTAAAACATTTGGTATGGGTCATTAGTAGAATCTTGGGTTGTTTGGGCTCTAGTATTATCAGAAGATGCTAATTGACTAGCCGTTAAATCTGCTAAAGTTCCTGTACAAGCAAATAAAGTATCTGATGGTGGAGCAGAAGTTCCTCCGTTTGTACATCCTTTAGCAAAAGAATTTGTTGAAACACTATAATTATATGCTCCTACAAATGGGTCTATAAAACTTAAATCCGCTGTTTTTCCAGCTAATGGTTTAAATTCTAATTGTCCAATAGTTTCATTATAAGTTGTAGAAATGTTTTGTAAAAGCTTTGCATCTGTAAAATCAATTTTAAAATCTCCAATTTGTAAATCATCATTTTTTGTATCATAATTTAAGTCATATCCAGAACAATTAAAAATATAATTCATTGAATCAACAGAATTTTCTACATCAGAAGTAAAGTAATAATGCCCTCTATTTTTAGTAATATTAAACGAATTTGTAGCTATATCTAATTTATTTGTTAAAGTATAATTTAATTTAATTATACATTTTCTCCCAGTTAAATCTTCAATTTTAAGATTCCCTGATTCTTCACTAACATTTAAAAATTCCTCAATAGGAATAAATTTATTATTATACTCTATATTCACTTGAGATTGATAAAATCTTTTTATAAATCCATTAGAAGTTTCAATAATTTCTGAATTTGGACTATCATAAATTATTTGTTTTATACTATTAGTTGGTTCTTTTCCATTAATCAAGTCTCCTATTCCATCTCCTATATCCTGAATTAAACCTGCACTAACTAAAACTCCAAATAAAACAATTGAGGTAAATAATGTAACTAATATTTTTTTATTCATTTTGATTCCTCCTAATACTTAATAATCTGTCTCTTCCTGCTTTAGACAAATTTTGTTCAGCTAATAGCCATTGATGATTTTCTGGAGCAAAAGCTGATTTAATCTGTTCCTGATTATTTAAATCAAAAGAACATAAAGGTTTAATATGGTCTATATGATATTTTGAAATATCTTTAGGGAATGGTTTAAGATGCTCAATTATCGCCTTATAATCTACCCCATATTCCTTAGAATCTTTAATTTTACCAGAAATTGAATAAATTTTTAATGCCTTTGTTAAACAACCTCTTAACTTTACCGCAATATTATAATTTTTATCTTTTTCTCTTTTATTTTTTAAGTAAAAATTCCTTCTTTTCCTATTTATCCCAATATTTTTTAAATTTCTTTCATTCTCTTTTATTTTATGAACTTTTATAGAACAATCATCACAGTATAATCTACTTGGACTATTGGAATTAACTTCTTTTTTACAAATCTCACAATTAATTGTTCTAAATGGGAAAATATGTTTACCTTTCATAAATTCAGATTGTTTTTTTAACCAATCAATTGTATGTGGTTTATTTTTAGTTGAATGACCTACTAAATATTTATTCTTTCTTCCCTTATAATCTTGTTCTCGGATTAATCTTTTACATCCACAAGCACATTCTACAAAATTTGGTTTAAATTTTTCTTTTTTTAGTTTATTATACGCCCTTTGTTTTTCATTAAATTCTTCTTTATTTTTTTCTCTATATTCTCTATTCTTTCTATTAAGTAATTCTCTATTTTCACTTCTATATTTTTCCTTATATTCTCTTATTTTTTGTTTAAAGTCTTCTAAATCTTTATGTTCTTCTATCCATCGTTTGTGTAATTCCCTTAATTTATCTTTATTATTTTTAGTATAATTGGATAGATATTCCTTACGCCTTAGTTTAAAATTATGGTCATCTTTTCTTAGGTCATAATTTTTTCTTTGAGTAATCTTTCTTTTTTCCTCTTTACATCCTAAACAATAAGAACAATTATAATTTTCTCTTTGTGAGATAATACCACAATTTTTACATTTAATATTATACATAGAAACCCCCATTTTCTATATCTTTTCCCGCATCTATTATTTCATCAATTATTCCTGCTTGAGAAAATGTTAGAATTAAAATTATGGAAAATAATGCAGTTGCTAATATTATTAATTTTTTTGCCATCCATTATTCGTTTTTATCAATCAAATTAACTTTATAAATCTTTCCTATCTTATTTTATAAGGTAATTTTATTAGTTTATTTTATCTCTTACGTTTTCTTCGTAGTGAAATATCAAATGATTTTAATAATAAAATTATATTAATAAATATAAAAATAGGCAATAATCCAAAATAAAATATATATCTAAATGGAGTTTCTGCCTTTTCTAAAGCTCCAACAACCTTAACTCCATTTCTATCTGTAAAGGATAGTCCTGAAGCATCATCAATTGGAAGGACTCCTGTTTTTAAGAATTGAGCTGTATCTGTTTGAACCATTTTATCATAAAAGTCTATATCTGCTTGAGATATTGAAAGGTAGCCTATAGTTTGGGGAACTTGGATTAAAAGGGTTGTTATTCTCCAAGTTGTTCCTGTTAAAAAAGATATTAAAATAATAATTCCAATAATTAAAAATATTGTCCATAGTCCAGTAGTTATCCATTTCCATCTTGTTTTTCCGAATTTAATTAATATGATTGGAATAATAAGACCTAAAAAAATTAATATTGAAGGAATAATAATTAAAAAATAAGGCAATTTAACTTTATCTTTATAAACTGTTGAATAAAAACCTTCCCCCAAATAACCTGACCTAAATGTTTTAACAACATTAATTATTTCATCTTGAGGCAATCCTGACATAGCACTTAATAATTTAAAATATTTATCTGAACCTCCAGTTTCAGTAAACATTGTATTTAAAACTCGGGAATTATAATAGTCTAATTGTCCTGCAGTATAAGTAGGGTCGGCATTTTTCTGTAATTTTGACATATGCTTATTCTCAAAATCTTTTTCAACCGACATATGTCCAATTATGTTTGGAGCAAAATTATTTTCTAAATATTTAGCGGTAATTCCTCCTTCTAAATGAGACCACCTATCTTGAATTAAATGTAAAGCATTACCAACACAAAAACACTGCATTTCGACATCACTCCCCCCTAAATCTAAACAAGCTTGATAACCTGACCCCCTTGTATGAGATGAAATATAACTTCTAACTTTTTCTGAACTTGTATAAAATAAAACTAATGTATCGGTAGCGGTATTTCCGTCGAGAACATTAGCTAAATAAGGTTTGCATTTGTTTGCAAGAGGAGAATCTATATTTGTTATTCCATTTATTGACCATTCCAAGTGACTCTTCGTAAAATAAGATTCAACATTATTAGCAGACAAGCTAATAAAAATCATTCCAAAAAATATTAAAGCAAATAATTTTTTGTTCATCTTCGTTTTTTTATTCCTCCCGAAAGAATATAAAATAAAAATATTATCATAGAAATAAAAATTAATCCTAAAAATATTAACAAACCATTTTCCTTAAAAAAATTATTTTTTGAATCATCTATTTTTATTGTTTCTTTTGGAGGGTATGTAGGTATTTGGTTTAAATAATCACATCCAAAATTATTTTTATATCCAATACTATTTGATGGGCAAATACAAGAATTTAAATTAAAAACCCCTCCAGAAGCTTGGCATAATGTCTTTTCTATTATTTTACTTTCATTTATTAAATTTGGTTGATCTCTATTTAAACATTGTGTATATTTACTTAAATATCTTTCATAAGAAATATTGGTGACAAATACTATAGTATTACCACTACAAAAGGCGTAGCTATTGGTTCTATTTATCATCTGAGAAAAATCTGGGTATTTCACTTTATAACCTTTTGTATGAACAATAAAATTAGTTTGTTCTATTAGATTACTATCTAACGCATCGGAAATAGCATAAGGACAAAAATCAACGTCCCCAAAATTAGAAAAAACTGAATTAACGTTTAGTTCTGTATCATCATTAATAGGAGAAAAAACATATAAACCCTTTTCTCTAATTCCTTCATTTTCATTAAACTCTTTAGTGATACATAAAAAACCTGGAAGCAAACTTTTAAATATATTATCTCCTTCGTGTAATACTGATTGATTAAACCCAAATTTCTCATAAGCTTTAATTATCATAGATTCATTAAATAAACTACTATTAATAGTTTCAGAAATTATGCAATATTCTTTAAGATAATCCATATAATTTTTAGGTTCACTAACAATTAATTGATTTGATTTACATATTGATGAATCTACATATCTAATTTCTGAACCGTAAAAAGATATACTAAGTAAACTTCCATAATTTATAAAAAAGAATATACTTATAACTAATAATATCCCCCATAATATTACTTTTTGTCTTTTTTGTAATTTCGTGACCATTTTATTTAAAAAATTGTTTAAGATAAAATTCTGTAAATAATCCTAACCCAATTGTACCTATGATAACAACAAAAAGACTAATTATATTTAATTCAGATAGGTATTGAGAAAAACTTCTCCCAGAAATAAAAAAGGGTATTCCCAATATAAAACCCCCCAACCAAGCTTGAGATTTCCAAAAGGATTTACTTTTTAATATAGTTTTTAATTTTCTTGCCATCTCATCTCCTCTTTCTTGTTCTAATAACTAAAACAACAATAATTATTAAAAATATCAAAGTTACTGCTCCAAGAACAATGTATAATAAATTTCTGCTTTGTTCTTTTCCTGTTGTGCTTCCTAAAGTAGTTATTTTATAACCTGAAATTGCCAATGTTGGTTTACCACTTAAATAAACATTTGCTGAAAAGTCATAAGTCTGACCTGCTGTCTGGAAATCATAAGAAGATTCGTAAACTCCTGCAGATATCCTTCTAAATGTTAATGGAACTCCAGACCTTATATTTGAACCTGCTACTCCACTTGGAGGAATAATCTGCCCTTCAATTCTTATTGCTTCTATTGGCACTCCAGATTCATCAATTTTAACTGTTAAAGAATGTATACCTGTTGATATTCCAGCACTGCCATAACTTGAATAAGCTTTATTATCAATCAATAAATTACTTGAAACTGTTGGGTCTTGAATTTCTATATTTGAAATTTGAGTATCTGATAAATATTCTGTTCCTTTCGATGCACTTGAAGTTATCGTAATTGCTCCTGCACTTAAAGGAATAAATTTAATTCCAGTTGTTGAACCTGTTATACCTACAGTTGAATAAGTTAAATCAGTTGTTCCCTGCTGTATTTTTATTTCAGAACTTATATCTGAAGTAGTTAAAACTTGATTAGTTAGACTATCAATAACTTTAATATAACAAGTTACTTCTCTTCCTACAATTAAATCTGTTGGGCATACTATTTCTACATCCAATGACTTTCCAATAGTTATATTTTTGCTGAATGTTATTGGAGGAGCATTTGGTCTATAAACAATTGCTTTTAAGATTAAGGCATCAACTTTTTGATGAGCATAGTCAAAATCAAAAAATGCTTTTCCTTCAGGGTTTGTTTGTAATTTTTGACCTCCTCCAATATCAAAACCTAAAGAATTTTTTATAGGTATCCCATTTTTATCTAATAATTCTAAATCAACATTAATATTAACATTATTTCCTAAACTTGATGTTACATGGACTGTTATATTCTTAATTTTTTCTCCTATTCCATATGCTCCTTTAGATATTATTCCAACATCGCTATAAGATAATATACATTGACCTTGATAACAAGTATAATCTGGAGAATTACATAATCCATTATTTGAATTTTCTGCGTCTGTTTTAGTTTCCCATCTATAAATTGTATTAGTTGAACTATTGTAAGTTGAAACTTTTTGAACAACAATAGGAGTGCTTAATGAACATCTTGTATATCCAATATCGCTGAAATTTGCGATATTTAAATCAGCATTTAGAACACATTTATTTAAAGCAATGCTACAAGATTCTAATAAATTTCCATTAAGATCTTTTTGAGTGCTACAATCATATCCTGGTGTATTATATTTACATCCAACATTCTCACAAGTATTTGTATTTGGATTACAATTTAATCCTGTGCTACAATCTGGATTATGGTATATACATCCTGGTTTAGTTTTTAATGAATTTGTAGTTAAATCACAAATAGTATCGGGTTGAACATTTGTTGCAGGATCTCTGTATTGATAACATCCCGTATTTCCAATTGTGCAAGATTTATAAGAATTTTGGTCTACACATTTAATTGAACCTGGAATACATTTATTATCACAAGAACAACTATCAGTAGTTGTTATATTAACTTTACATGATTTTTCTGCTGGGCAATCAGAAGGATTTGAAGCCCAAATATTTCCTACGCAAACTCCATTAAAACATCCAGGATCATTAATTGAAGTAGAGATGCACTCTTTTATTTGAGTTATCCCTACACATTCTTTATCTAAAGGATTACAATAAGTTGTAGGGTCAATCACACATTTTTTTGAAGTATCATCAAAGATTAATCCACTCGCACATTGAGTATCTATAAAGGCATTACAACCTGCGGGAGTTGATGAACATATTTTATAAGTTCTTTCTCCAGTTTTTATTTTAGTTCCTGCACTGCATTGATCTGTTGGGCATCTACATCCTCCAATCCCCTCGCCTGTTTTATTTGTTGAATCAACAATACATTGCTGTCCTGATAAGCAGGTATTTGTAGTTGACCAAATAGAACAAATTGCACCTGTAGATTGAGTTTCTTTGCCATTACAAAGTTGAAAATTATCATTTTTTAATGTTTGTTCTTTACAAATATTCGAACTTTGACTTGTTCTGCATACATTTCCATAATATCCATATCTCAAATTAGAATCACTACTGCCTCCACAATAACTACTTTGAGTAAAAAATGTATATCCTACAGGACAAGATATTTGAGGTTTACAATATACTTTTCCCTGACTTGAATCACAATATTTATTTGGAGATGAGGCTAAATTTGGAAGGCATGAACAATCATATTTTTTAACATAGAGGGTTTTTTTAGCCACATACTGCTCATTTGGATATTTAGGAGTAAAAGATACTGATTGTTTTATTTGTCCATTTAATTTATATTCATCTGTTGAAACGGTTGTTACATCTTCAGAATTAATAGTATTCTTTAAACCAGGAGAACAAAAATCAAAGGATACTCCTTGAGGACAAAAATTAAAATATGCTTTATAATCCTGTTCTACTTCTCCTAAATATTCTTCTTGATTGCTTGAAGAATAAGGTTCTACAGGAGTATTCGGTGAAAGGATTATGTTACTTGATGATTGAAGTATATATTTATAATATATATAATATGTTTTTGATTCTGTTCTAGAAGAACATTCAACAGTTGGAGAAGAACCATAAGGGCATATTTCTATTCCTGGTGGACATTGATATTGTTTAGTGACATCCCCCAGATTTGATTTGCAATATTTATAGGATTTTATTGTTGTCGTTTGCACTCTTGTTTCTCCTTTAGATATATAAATAATATTGCTATCAAAAATATAGAATAATATTGAACCATCTTTCAAAGGTAGTTTTTTATAATAAGTAGAATAGAAATTTGGGTCTTTTGTCTCTTCAACTTTTTGAGAAAAAACAAATGGAGATAATTTATTATCCCCAGTATCATAAGCTATCCATGTTCCAGTATTATAATTAGTAGATAAAATATTAGTTCTATAGATTACTTTCTTTAAAGCAGATTCTTTTTTTTCTATAACCATACCCCCCTTAACAACACATTCTCCATCACTACATATATAAGATAATCCAGGATCTAATTCAGAAATACTAGATTTTATTTCAGAATATGGAGAATTTGGATTAGAGGGGTCTGGAACAAATTGACATCCAGGAGAACCACTTATTACTAATGGTTTTGAGAAAATATTATTTAAAGGATTTTCCATATATCCCTGTTTTACTAATCCTCCAACAATTATAGTTCCCACTAATATAAATGCTAATACCGTCAAGGTTATTGGTTCTAGTCCTTTTTTCCCATGTATCATATTAAATTAAACTTCCTCCTAATAATATCAAATAAGCTGTAAGAATCCACATTATAATTTTTCTTAAATCTCTTTTTTTGATAATAAAAAGACTTCCGAATAGGATACCTGCAATTAATATTTTTATTAACCTTAAATCTATCATATAATCGTTGCATTTCGGATACCCATTCCTTCAGGATTGGGAGGAGAAATGCCCTCAGAATTTAGTATAGATAAGTTTATAAAGTTTGAATTAGTAGATAATCTATGCGAGTTAGAGCAACAACTAAAATCAGAATTGAACCAAGAAGAGAGATTATTGACACTATTACTACTTATAAAAAAGGATTGCAAATCTGTATTGATAAAGCTTGGGAATTGAAAATTAGGAATAATGTTAAATTGCATCCTTTTGTTTATCAAGAATTGAAAGTAATTGGGCTTCCTTCTCAACTTGCTATTTCCTGCATTAAACAAGCCTGTGGAATTGTTAAAAAAGCCAAGACCAAACCTTTTATCAAATTCTGTTCTATCAGATATAACTCTCCAAGAAGTTTCTCTTTCAAGAACAATATCTTGAGCATTTCTACTATCAATGGCAGAGTTAAAGTTCCTTTCACTACCCCAAATTGTTTTAAAGATTATTTCAGTTGGGAAATTGATGAAAGCCTTTTGAGGATTGATGATAAAGGCAGATGCTTTTTCCTGTTCACATTCTCCCAAGAATTTCCTGCCCAAAGCTCTAACTCGCAAAGTAGAGTTCTGGGTGTGGACTTGGGAGTCCATAATCTCGCTGTTACTTCTGACAGGCAGTTCTTCAACTCCTCTAAAGTTAAACAGATTAAAAGGAAATTCAAATTCTTGCGAAGTAAACTTCAAGCTAAAGGAACTCGAAGTTCCAGAAGGTTCTTGAAAAAGATTTCTGGAAAAGAGAAACATTTCATGACTTGGGTTAATCACAATATCAGCAGGAAGATTGTAGACAATTTTGACGGAGGCAAGATTGTTATGGAAAACCTCAAGGGAATTAGAAATATTCGAAGAGGAAAAAGAATGAACTATTGGATTAGCAATTGGAGCTTCTTTCAATTGCAAAGTTTTATCCAATATAAAGCTGAACGGAATGGAATTGAAGTTGTTAGAGTTAATCCTAAATATACTTCCCAAATCTGTTCCAAATGTGGACAGCTTGGTTCTCGTTCTGGTTCTTCTTTTGTTTGTATCCATTGTGATTTTTCCTTGAATGCAGATTTAAATTCTGCTTTAAATCTCGCTTCTCCCATGCTGGAAAAGCGACAGGCTTTTGTAACAAAGCCATACAACCATTGTAATGAAGCCGAAGGGTCTATCAGACCAATCGAGGCAGAGCTTATGGTTAAAAGCCCCACCCTTTAGGGTGTGGGATTATGTTACTTTGATGACCAATCAATTAACCATATGCCTATTGTGGCTAAGACTATACCTCCTCTCAATATCCATATTTGCCCTGTGAATGAACCAAAAGACATAATTAATAATCCAATTATCCCAATTATTAGTCCAATTCCTGTTTTTTGTAATTGTGTTAATCCTTTTTTGTTCATTTTAATTTTAATTTTTTAAGTAATTTAGGGTTTCTAATTATTAAAAAGGCTATAATTAAGATTCCAAGTCCAATTCCCCCTAAAATCCAAATATTTTCATACCATTTTTTCTTAATTGGAAGGTTTAATTTACATATATCCTGATTTGAATAAGACAATGAAGGGCAAAGAAGAGTTGTATTTCCTGTTATATTTTGAGTATGACTAAATGAAGAACAAGTCTCTTCACCCCCTACCCCTAATATTTTCCAGCAATTTATCGAAGCTGTTGTTGGATTTGTTGTATTTGCTGAAACATTTTGAGTTGTGCCTGTAGTATTTGAAGTTTGATTGGTAACTGAATGATTTATCGTAACATTTGTTGAAGTATTTTGAATTACATATCCACATTTTCCATTAACTTGTCCTTCTGAAATGTAAGTATTATTATGACACACACTTGAAATATACCCATTACATAAAGGTTGATTTTCTGTGCAAATAATTGTTTGATTTGTTATATTCTGATTAGAACCATTTTGAGTTATAGGCAAATATCCGCATTGAGTAGAATTAACTTGAATTGTCCAAACATTGTTTGAACAAGTATTTGATGTTGTTCCAGTGCAGGGAGTTTGTCCATTTATACATGTGATTCCATCTTTTAAAAATCTAATTCTCGCATTTCCACCTGTCAATCCTTCAAAATTAGCTCCAATTAAACTATTATTTTGTATTGCATAAGCAGTCCCCACAAATCTACATTTTAAATTTGCTACTTCAGTTGTATCTCTAAATGAACCTCCCCAAATCTCACATTCTGCATAAGTATCATTCAAGGTAACTGTAACTGATCTTTTATTACCATCGCATTGCCCAATATAAGCCCCCAATCCAGTTATTTGAACGGAATCTGCTTTTGTATTTACGCTTCTTTTTAAATTTCCAATAAGAAGAGGTCTGGCGGAATCTGAGGTTGGAGAATCAACTATAAAATCAAAAGTTGTAGATTGGGCAGTTTCACAACCATTATAATTTGTTCCATCAGAAGTAAAAGAAAAATCATACGTTGAACTAACAGCATCTTCAGAACCCGATACAAAACTAGCAGTATAATATATATTCGATCCAGGTTGAATAGCAAATGGTTTAGCTCCAAAATAATAAATTCCAACAAAGAGTATAGCTAAAACTATAAAAATAGTCAATACATTTTTTTGTTGTTTATTTAATCCTTTCATCTTCTTTTTTTAAGTATTTTAAGTTTTTATATCTTTTGTTAAGTTATGATTACGGTTAGTTTTAATAGTATGTAAAAATTTAATATTAAATGAGCTATAATTACTGGCAATATTGATTTAGTATATTTTCTTAAATAACAAAATGCAAAACCAACTGAAAATGCTGAAATAAAACTTCCTCCTACAGCAGATAAATTTTCTCCATAAACTGAAAAGTGGAATAATGCAAAAGCAATACTTGAAATAATTGAAGCGATTATATAAGGGAAATTTCCTATTTTCTCGTCAAAGAAATCTAAAATAAACTCTTGAAATAAAATTGTTTCAAAAATTGGTGCAGATATTAAAACTATAATCCATCTCCCTGCTTCTGATGCTATTGACTGGGGGAAATAAGGAATTCCTATTGATGAAAGGGTTGGGAATATTAAAGAAGCAAAAATAAAAGCTATTGCTGAAACTATGCCGATAATCAAATCTTGAAATATATTTTTATCTATTCCTGTTATCATCTTCTAAATCTCCTTATTAAACTATGAATAATCCAACCTAGAAGGAAACCTAAAATAAGAGAACCAAGAATTATTAATATAGCCAATAAACTTCCATTAATTGCAGAAAAAAGAATGCTAAAAGGGTTTTCTATATACTCCTCCCCTAAACATTTTAAAAATACTCCCAGATTATAACAAATTCCTAAATCATCCAATTCCCCCTTTATGCTAATACTAATAAAAGGAAAAATAATAAAAATGCCAATTAAGAACAATCCAACCCAACTTCCCCACATCTTAAAGGGATTATAACTCTTTTTAACACATCTTCCATCTTTTCTCATATAATTCCTTCCACATTGTTTACTCATTTTTTCCACCTCAAAAGTAAAAGTCCTGCTGAAATTGTTAAAACTAAAATACCCCATTTATTATTCATATAAAATAAAAGGTAATAAGCTAACATAAGACCAGCTATTCCTGCTAAACCTGCCTTTTGCCTTTTTGTTAATTTATCTAATTTCGTTTTCATTTTCCAAACACCTTTATTTTTGACCAGAAAAAATATAATGCCATAGAAACAATACCTATTAAAATATAAATTAAAGCAGGTATTTTATCAGAAGAATTTACTAATACCCATAAGGTAAAAAATATTCCTAAAAGTATAAGAATTATTGCCCTATTATAATTTTTTCTTTGTTCGGATGAACTCATTTATTTTCTCCTCCAAAATTGAAATAAATATATTCCTTCAGCTAATATTATACTTAATGAACCAATTATTCCAAGTATTTTAAAAAATAAATTTAATTGTAAGGAAGTAAAAGTTAAATATAAAAAAATAATTGCATTTATAAGGAGTCCTCCTGCAAGAATGTCGGATGTGCGAATATGTTTCATTTTAATTAAATAATTCCTTTCTGTTTACTATTGCATAAACGAATACTACTATTAGTGTTAAAATAAAAGCATTGAAATATTTTTGATTTATTGAAGGCAATAATATTTTTTCTGATAGCTGAACTAAATTGTTGAAAATTATTACTGAAGTTGCCATTAAAGATATAATCAAAATTGTTGATTTTTTCCATTTCATCTAATTACTCCTGTCCCCTGCAATATCCAGTATATTGCTAACAAAAGCCCTCCTATTAATATTACTTCATCCCAGTGTTTTTTCCACCATGTTTTTAATGTCATTTTTTAATAATATCCTCTTTGACTATTAAATCTTAAATATCTTGCTGGATTTTTATTTAAATAATTTTTAATAACAAATAAGGCTATAACAAATAATATTGCCATCCACCATAAATAATAGGCAGTTAATCCCACCGCAAGAGTTACTGCAATAGTCATAATCCAAATTAAGTTTTTATCTCTTCTTGTTGTTTTATATTCTCTAAAAAATTGCAAACTTAATATAAATGTGATTAATACTGAAAATAATACTGCAAGATATTTCATAAATGAAAATACGCAAGTTGTATTTGATTGAGCTAATTTAGGAGGGAATAATGATGCCCCTTTTGATTCACATTGATATTTTTTATCCTTAAATATTCCTGTACTATCTACCCATCCGAATAATGAACTTTGGGCGAAGGCTTCACATGAAGAACAAGCGTTAGAAGAAGGAGGTATAGTTTTATTCTTACCTGAACATTCAAATGAATTTGAATTTTTTGAGTAAGTACAAGAATTTGCACAGGTATCTAATAACTCATAACCAGTTCCTTGAGTGTTACATTTTTGTAATTCTTTAGTATTTGCTGGATTACATCTTATAGATGAAGGAACACAGGTTGCACTAGAGTAACTAACTTCATATTGAGAAATACAAGTTGCACTTTCTTGAGATTTTCTATCTGTGATAGTATGTGTACAACTTCCTTTTAGTAAATCATTTGGATTATTATTTGTTCCAGTAAACAATAATTTACATGTTGTTTCTTGTCCTGATTCTACTAGTCCACAATCTCCAAAAAAAGATACCTCTGAAGAACCGCATTGAACTTTATAATCAAACTGCCCTGCATTACTTCCAATATTTTTAACTACTAATTGATTTCCTAATTGCTCTCCACCATCTATAGATACTTTATCTGCACAAGAAATTATTGAAGGTTTACCTTTAAGCTCTTGTAAACCAACCCATTGGGCATCTATGAATATCTTGAATGTTGGTTGGAAAGATAATGCCGATTGTCTTACGACAAGATTATTGCCAGAATATTCAACAGAATCTGCTCTTATAGTGGTTTTATATTCGTCATCTTTTGATAAAAGAGCAATTTGTTTATCGCTATTATATATTTCAATACATTGCTCTATTTTAGGTTTGGCAATAATATCAAATGTTGTATCTGCATCAAATAGGTTTGCCTTAGGAGAGCAATCTCTAATTTTAGTTGCTGGATCATCTATCCCCCTATATCTAAATTGACCATCACCTATTAATTGGGTGTATTTTCCACCAGAATATAAAATATCGTAAGATGGAGGACTTAATTGATGAAGAGTACCTAAATTACCTACATACTCTGCCCTAAATCTTCCATTATTTAAACTTACTACGGGATTGTTCGCATCCATAATCTTCTTTTCACCTTTAACATTGAACTCAAGAGCATAATCTAAATTTTGGAGTCCTGATGATATATCTCCTACTTGAGATTCTGGTTTTGAGTAGAGACAATTACATTTATAAACCAAAGAAGTTGCTCCATATCCATAAGCATAAGCTAAAATATATTCTGCTCCCGATATTTGTTGACTGGAAGATAATTTATTTAGACAATCTGATAGTTGACATGATAGCTCTCCACTAACATATTGATAAATATCTTGAGTCCCTATAGTATAAAACTGATTTGATGTTTGAGTTATTGGGAAATTATTTTGCCATTTAGTAAGTTTAATATCAGCAATAACACCCCTCGTAGCCATATACCCTTGTTTATTTAATTCTTCATTTAGTTCATTAACATCCCAATCTATTTTAAGATTTTCTGCACTTCCTGTCGTTGCATAAACTAATATTTGGCTTCCAACACCTACATTATCAATTCTATCTATTGATAAATAACTTGTACCATATTGAGTTGTAACAAGAGTATTATTAAAATAATAAGCACCTAATAAAATTATTGCTGTTAAAACTATTACAGAAATCATTGCTTTATTTTTTTTAAGTTTTTTATAATTCATCTTCTTCCCTCAATGTTGAGTATGTTTGAACTATTATGGATACTATGATTCCAAATGCAGTTAATCCCATTTGAAACTGATTGAAACATTGTCCTGTTGTATTTATTATGATATATGTAAATATAATTAAATTTAGGATATTTGAAAGCCATCCATACATTTCCTTTTTTTTCATTGTTCATTTTATTTGAAAGTTAATTTCGGTATTATTTGTGATAAAAATATGAGGATAGCTATTGCCCATACACCCCATATAATCCAATCTAAATATTTTTTATATTTTTTCTTCATCTTCTAAATCTCCTAATTAAAGAATGAATACCCCAGCCGAGAAGGAAACCTATAATACTATACCATAAAACCATTGTAAAAAACAATGAAAATACTGCATCAGTTCCATCAAATAATGAAAACATAGGTGAAAATATAAGTATTTTAGTAATTATACCTATATTACTGCCACCTCCTTCTGCAAAAAGTCTACCCTCAGATAATATACCTATAAAAACTATTGGAAAACTTAAAAAACCCAAAATTGCACCTGCATAACTTCCCCACATTTTAAACGGATTATAACTCTTTTTAACACATCTTCCATCTTTTCTCATATAATTCCTTCCACATTGTTTACTCATTTTCAATCCTCGATAATATAATCTATAAATTTAATTGAAGCAGTTACCATCAAAAATTTGGTAATCAACAAACTTAATAAATAAGTCCAGTTCCATCCTAATGGAATTAACATAAAAAAGGAGTGGAGTAAAGTTAAAACAATACTAAAAAAAATCCAATTTTTAAAAATATCTTTTTTAAAATGAAACATAAATAATAACCCAATAAATATAAACATAAATGTTCCTTCAAATAAAGAGGATAAGATAGGAGTCTTCATAATAAATAGATTATAAATATATTGTAATGTTCCAACTAAAAGAGAGGCAATCAAAATCTTCTGTGTTTGTTTATTTTTCATCTTCTTCTTTTTCCTCCTTTAATTGCTAAATATCCGATTAATCCCATAGCTCCAAAAGCTCCAATTGCTAATAAATTTTGATTATCAAAAGCTGAATCTGCTGTTAAATCATCTATTAAAGTTTCATTTGTATCTATTTCAGTTTCATTAGAACCAGGTATAAGCAAACTTGAATCATTTAAAATTATTTTTGCATTACATTCTGCTTCGGTATCATAATCGTTTGTTGTTTTTTGAGAAGGCAGAGAAGATATAATTACACAATCATTATTTGAAAACCTATAATAAGATTTAGGGGTTTCGGTTATAGTTCCACAACTTTTAGTTCCTCCTTCACTTGAACAAATTGTTGAAGCATCAGTGCATTGACCATTGTAAAAAACCTGTCCTGAAGAACATCCAGGTATTTGTTTACAGTCATTTGCATTAGAATTTGCTTCTTTCTCACCTACTTCACATACCCCATTATCATATATATACATTATTTTACAATAACAATCTGATTGTCCAGCATTCATTAATTGTTTTCCTAATGGACAAGAAGCAATATTACAAGTAGAAGTTGCTGGGGGAGGAGATGTTGATGCTTGAAGATTAAATTGTTTTGAATAAATTGGATATCCAGTATCTACTGCTCCACAAGACCAATAAGTTATAATATTATATGTCCCTGCTGATAAACTTGAAGTTTCTATTGTTCCACTATAAACAAAAACACCAGGACTTATAGATCCAACACTCTCAAGGGAACTATCAATTAATTGGCTAGTAGGTTCTTTATATAATCTAAATAATAAAACTACATTAGAACAAGCAGTATTCATATCTAATTCACTATTAAAAATAACTTTTTCTCCTATAATATAATCTGATTGAACTCCAGTAATAACAAATAATGAAAATAAAGACTCAAAAAATCCTTTAGGTTGTTGGGTATAAACTTCTCGGATAGTTATAATATTATCTGATTGGAGAGCAGGTATAAAAGATGTTAGAAATAAACTTAACAGTATAAATAAACTTACAATTACTAATTTGCTTTTTTCTTGTTTTTTATATTGCATTTTTCTATCATTTGTTCTCTTCTGTTTTGTTCTTCTAAAAAAATAAAGAAGAAAAATAAAAAAAATTAATTTCTTTAGTCTACATTTATAGTGAAGACTGTTGTGTGTTGGTAAGTTATAGCGTTTGTCTCATCCTCAATTGAAGGATTTTTAATCTTGCCTCCATCATTTTCATCTATATAAGGTGCATTAACATATACTGTTAATGTTGGGTCTCCAGCTGTTCCAGGGTTATTAGTATTGTGTGCATCTAAAGTTATTTTTTCTGCTAATATTGCATTATCAAGCAAAGAATTAAAAGCATAAGCTTTTCTTGCTGATTCTGTTCCTAAAGTTGGAGAAAAAACTACTGGCACTGCTACTTGTTTCTTTTCGTAACTTCCTGAACCTGGTGCTGATTCTATTTCAACTATAACATCATCAAATACAGTTTTATTCCATTCAGCAACAACCACTCCTCCATTAGAAAATCCTCTCTGATATTGTCCTTTCAAATTACCTTTAAGAGTTACAACATCTCCATTTCCTATTGTTTCATTTTCACCAGCAGTATCAATTAAATTTCCTTCTTCATTGAAAACTTCAACAGTAATTGTTCCATTTTGATACAAACTAGATGAAATTGTGTCTGCTCCTTTACATGGAACAATATATCCTAATTTACTATCTCCAATATAAGTTCCAGTTGCACTACCATTAAGGAATAACACATCAAGCTTATCAGAAGGTGAAGCTGAGAAAGTTCCGCCGTCACTAACAGTTAGTGATGGAGCTCCATTAATACTATACTTATGAGTTCCGCCCGTCGCTACTCCTGTATAAGCGTTCTTAGCAGACAAAGTGACAGTTGTTTTTGAACTTTGGTCACAAATTTCTAAAATTCCACCTGTACCTGTAGTTCCTGCTCCAGGTTGATTAATAATTATTGGAGTTCCAGTTCCTAAAGAAACTGGAGATGGATTATAAATCTGGGGAATTAATCCTAACTGACCCACAACCAATAAACCTCCGACAGCTAAAGGAATCAAGAATAATAGTTTATTAAGACCTGCAACTCTTTTTTCTTTTCTTGCAAGAGCTAAAACACTAACTAAAAGTAAAACACCCGCTACGCCATACATAATTATCTCGTTATTTATCATTGCCATTTCTTGTTTTTTATACCTCCTTTCAAATGAACGATGAAATAATTTTCTTTTAGGTCAATAAGAAAAGTAATTTTTAATTTATATTACTAAAGCATTTAAGATTCTTTTATCCCTAAATCTTTAATCAATATAAACTATTAATCCTTTTTTCCATTGATTCTAATTTACTTATTATTCCTACCTTCTTCGTTCAAGTCTAGGTAGATTGAATATAATTTATTTCTTTTTCTTTTTTCTTGCCATTTAACTATTTCTCCTAATTATAAAAAAGATCAGTGTTATAAAAAATATAATTCCAACAATAACTAATATTTGATTATTTTTTTGTTGATTTTGTTGATTAACAATCTGTTTTTGTGCCTGAACTACTTGCTGTTGTTTTAAATAACTAGCAGTCGCTGAACCAGATCCACTTGAAGTATCAATTAAAACTGTAGATGTTGAAGAATCAGTTGTATTTGTCTCATCACTTGCCCTAATATAATACCTATATGTTTGGTCAGCTACAGGATTAACAGTATAAGTACAAGAATTTCCACTATGAGTCATTGCATAACTTGAACTTCCTGGATTTTGTCCATCAAAGAATAATGTGCAACTAGTGGTGTTTGCTCCTACAACCGTTCCAGAAAATGCAACAGAATTTGAATCTTGGTCAGCTGTTGGACTTAAAGCAGTAGGAGCAGTTGGAACTCCATTATCAACAGTTATATCTATATTAGTATCTTCTCCTAAAATAGCCCCAGTAGTTACATTTTTAATAGTAACATTAAAAATATAATCATTTGCATCTTCTAATATTAGACTTGAAAGATTAATAATATTCATAGTTGCATTTCCAGTTAGAGTAACATTTACAGAATTATTTTGTCCTATAATTACCCAAGTATTATTTGCACTAAGACTAGATTTAGCATAAAAAGTAAAATTAACTAAAACCATAGTTCCAGCACCAGCAAGGACATCAGTTGTATTAACTCTAAAAGTTGTTGCTCCACTAACAGCTGTAGAAGCAACAGGTGCATTAATTGTTGTCACAGCACTTACAAAAGAAAAAGTTAATAAAGTTAAAACTAATAATGAAAATAATCCTAATATTTTTTTATTTTTCTCCATTATTTTAATCCATCCGTATTGACGGTTTTCTAGGTTATAGATAATCGTCTGCTGAGCAGTTTACGATTTTCGTTGAATATTATAAAAAAACCATAGTTATAAATGTTACTAAAAATTTCATATAGTCATATTTCTATAGATTGCCACTTGCCCTGATAGATTAAACAAATTGATTCTGCATTTCTATCAGGATAATTTATTTTTTTTAATGAAACTTTATCAGAGACTAATCCGTATGTTTTATGATTATTTCCATTTTGAGAAATTGTAAAAAATCCATATTTTGCTAATTTATTTATTTTACTTAATATATTCATATGTTCCTTATCATTACCATCCCTATATATTTTTTTCATTAATTGCCAACTACTCATAGATTCTCCAGATTTTAATTTACAGAATTCCCTGAATATTAATATATCTTCATAAGATAAGATCATTTGCAGGTTTTTATAACTTTTTTACATTGCTTACTTTGACTCCCATATCTATTGCAAATCCTTTTAATATTTTTTTCTTTACATATTTTTTCTTTTGGCATATTAATCTTCATCGTCTGAAATATCACTTCCTAAATTCTCCTTAAAAAGCTGAATCTCATCTTTTTGACATTTTCCATTAGTTTCTATAGATGTAACTCTACCATGTGTATCTCTTCTTACTTTTATTTTACATCCCTCACCAGTAGGCTTTACTACTATTGGTTTTTTTTGGAATTTATTTTCAAACATTTATTTACCTCCTTTCAATTTATTTTTTATTATATCAATAAAATTCGATTGTTGATTTTCTTCAAAGTTTAATAGAAAAAATAAAGATTCAAAAGTCATACTATCTTCTAAGGCTTCTTTAGAATATTCTTCATTGCCCTGTTCATTAAACCTTGATGCCATTTCAGATAAACCCATTGAACAAGCTTCCGTATGTTTTGATTCACAGTATATTTGTTCATTCGGAATATCTTTAATAAATCTATACATCCATTTAGATCTTATTTGTCTAATCTTCTCTTTTATTTCTTTTTGTATAGGATTTTTAGTCGCTTTAAAACTTTCTTCTGCATGATTTTCAAGGGCTATAGCATTTTTGAGGAAAAAACTAAAATCTGATTTGAATCCAACATCAAGACCATCCCCCTCCATCTAAATAACCTCCTCCAATTTATCAAAATCTGCAAATTCAATATTTTTATTTAAAATTTTATCAGGTTGATTATCATCACAATAACCATTCATACTTAGCAGTATCTTTTTGCCTTTTTTCTTAAATTCTACTTTACAAACTTTTTTTTCTATTTCCATTATGCTCCAAAAAACTTCCCGATTTTTTTACAACAATCATTCCATTTACTTTTAACACTATTTAATTTATCATCTAAATTAATATAATCTTTTTCTCTATTCATTTTTTTAAATATTAATATTAAAGATATAATTACTAAAATTCCTACCAGTAACCAAACCCATAAATTCATTGCAATCCCCCTTTACATGAAGCTTCTTTCTTTTTAGCTATCCTTTCAAAATCTGCCTCATCCTCTTCTAAAACAGAGAATCTTCCAACAAAATGAGCTTTACAAGTAGATGGATCTACTGCAATGGTTGCCTCACTTCCACTCGCAAGTTTTGCACCTTTTGTTGATTTAAACTTTCTACAATGAAGATTTCCAGTACCTTCTTCATCTTGACAATCCATTCCGTTTTTATTTCCAAAAATTGACATATTGTCCTCCTTTATAATTTTTTAATTTTTGCATATGATTTTCTCTCCAAACCATCCTTTTTTAATACGTTCACACTCTTTAAGAAACTTTCGGTTATCTTGTTCTGGATTTACATATTCTTCTTCTAATAAAGCATTTAAATACGTTTCTGCTTCAATCCTTGAGTTCATACCTACGATTTTTAAAGAACCTATAAATAATGTTGGAAAACCATCAAAATGCTTACCATATAAAGAAATTAATGGATCTGTCAATATCCCATAATTTTGGTAATAAGTGCAATCAACTATTTTTATCCTTTTTTCAATAGGTAATTTTAAATTGATTCTTTCAATGAATTCCATCCAAACACGACAATGGACACAACGTTGTAAAACAAATAATACTCTTGAATTAGTAAACATCTTATAATCCATTATATTTTCCTCCAGCTTTCTACTGCCCCAAAATCAACAGCATTAATAAAATCATAATTATCTGAATATTCTTCTGATAAAACGGGTATCCCCTGTTCTCTTAAAGATTGGACATCTGCATCAGAATATTTAATTATTTCAATTTTACCATTGCGGTGTAATTCAATTATTTTATTTTCATCGTCGAAAATTGAGTTTTCTTTTGCTACATCATTCATTTTTATAATTGCTCTTGTATCTAAAACTTCTACTTTTTCCTCTTTTTTAAAAAAGTTGGAAATGAACTTAAACATATTCTTCCTCCTCATTTTCATCTAATATAAATGGATCTTTGAATGATTCTAAAGAAGGAGGTATTTGGACTTCATTAATATCTTGGGTATTATCCTTTCCAGATCCTATTTTAGTAATATTAGTTTCTTTAAATGTTGAACCCATATTCCTTCCCGACATAATAGCCTTTTGTCTATCTTGAGATCCCTTCATTTTAGCAGAAATAAAAACCTGTCTAAATAACATATATTCAAATGATTTCTTTTTATCAATCTTTTCTTTTTCCAGATTAGATAAATTATTTTCATATTCCATAACAGCATTATATAACGGAGAAACGATAATATTTCCCATATAGTCTATTAATTTTTCTCTAAAGGCAGTAATTGCAACCTGAATAATTATCGGACTTATTAATTTTCTTGATTCAGTTACATAATCTTGAAGTATTTTTTGTTCGTAGTCTAATATTGTTAAAAAAATATCAAAATATTTTCCTAAAGCATCATGGGTATAATACTTTTCATTTATTTTTTCTATTAAAGGGTTATCGTTTGGTTCTATAATTCCTTTAATGATTGTTAAACAAGATTCAAAGAATGTTCTTGCTTCTAAAAGAGATAATACTGATTTTTGTTCTTCTTTCTTAGGAATAATTAAATTACTAAACTTATTTACAAGAAAATCTAATTGAGTTAAATCCATTGCTATATCTTCCATATCTATAAGTTTATTCTTAGACCACTGCATTTTCTCCCTCATCTTCATCCTCCAATTCTAATATTTTTCTTACATAATCATATTGTGAAGGTTTTAATTTATATGATACTCTATTATCTATTTTTTCTATATTTACTCTTCTTAAAAATAAATTAATGTATGATCCTATATGTTTTACTTTTACCCCTGTACTTTTAGATATATCTAAATTATTATTCCATTTATACCTATTTAAATATATATATTTCATTACACTATATAGCTTTGTATCTTTTTTCATATAATCGTCTCAAGGATACCCAATCCCTTTAGGGTTGGGAGGAATTGAGACCTCCTTTTTGTTCTGGTACTTTAATGAATACAAACCAGTGTGTAGGAATTTTAGACATCATCAAATTCCCATATAAAGGTTCTTTTCCTATAATTTGTAATATCTCTTTTCTCTTAATACTTGTTTCGTTCCACTTGAAAGTTAAAATACCCCAATCATCAAGACATCTCCAACATTCATCAAATCCTTTTTTCAAATCATCTTTCCAAGTGTCTTTATTTAAAATACCATAATCCCTTGCCATCCTAAAGTTGTTTGATGCTGATATTATATGTGGATGGTCAAAACAAATCAATTTAAAACTTTTATCAGGAAAATCTAATTTTCTAAAATCCATAATTATATCTGGTTGGATTTCTCTGTTCTTTCTATAATCGTTGTATCCTTTTTCCATTCTCCTAATATCTATGAAAATTGTATTTGGTTGATGCTTATCTTTCCAAAACATTTTTGCACCACAACAAGCATCAAGTATTTTCTTTTCTTTGTTTGTTTCCATTTTCTTTTAAGATACCCCATCATTTATGATGTGGGAGTGTGTCATTTTAATTTTTTGGTTGCTTAAAGGTTTTAAGCATTATACACAATATTTAAGCATTGCTTAAA
>ERZ1292644.564-Hain-H14-01um-R2-564-length-24209-cov-4_pt1 | contig 24209 bp, 27 predicted proteins | sample MGYA00564402_ERZ1292644 | MGnify/ENA primary metagenome ERZ1292644 (study PRJEB36523, sample SAMEA6512644) | groundwater metagenome | collected 2019-01-09 | study: AquaDiva: Metagenomics assemblies of 32 groundwater samples
ATCTTCAAGAAATATCAGAGAAAAAAATTGCTCATATTAGATTTTCTGATCTCCCGTTACAACAACCTTCATTCCGTCTTTCTCTACGGATTCTTTAATTTTCTCGAGCTCCTTTTGCAGAGCCATCGCTTGGGAGCGCATTTTTCTTAATTCGTTTAATTGTTTTACTTTGTCGAACATTAGTTTCCGAAAATTTCTTCGGCAATCTTGATTATATCTTTATCCTCTCCCTCGGTCAAAACGCTCTCGGATTTTTCTTCGTTAGCAACCTTCTTCGCCGCAGGTTCAGTTAGCGTACATATAACCCTAACGGGTGCTCCCAGAACCCCCGAGGCGACATCTTCGAGGACTCTTCTATGGCTTCCCTCCTCAAGGCGCTCTTTGTGGAAACGATAATAAACTCCCAAGGTCAAAATTTTGCCGTCATAACTGATGGGCTTTGCCGCTCTTAAAAGAGCCTCAATAGAGGTATTAATCGGCTTAACCTGCGAAAGTATGGTCCTCCAAATTTCATCCGTAATTTCTTTAATGTTGGTAGGCCCTGGCGCGCGTTCACGAACGCCCGATGATTCGTTCTTCTGGCCCGAATTTTCAGGCTTTTCTCCTCCCCACTCAATAATCGCGAGCTCCACGGGGAGCTCCGAGATTAACGCTCCCTTTAGTTCGCTTCCGGCTTTTGAAAACAAATTAATTAGAAGCACCAAATCGTCTTTGCTAAATCCCTCCAGGTCCTCACTTCCTATCCCCACCTTTGCCAAAAGTCCCATCCTTAACCGAGATAATAGATTTTCAATTAAGTTTTCCATTCTTAGTCCTTTTTGAGCCGCTTTCTCAACTGTCTCAATAGCCTTCTTAGTTTCTCTTTGGGCCAGAAGAGTTATGAATTCTTCAATGCTAACTGCATGTGTCTCAAGAAGATACTCTTCAACGTCTTCGGGTTTCATGGACCTTTTCTCGGAAGAGAGCTGCTCCAAAGTTTTTACGGCGTCCCTGAAAGACCCTTCCGACTTTTTGGCAATAATTTCCAGAGATTTTTTATCAATTTTAATTTTCTCTCCCGCAACTACCCGCGTTAGCGACCTCACCACTTCATCCATCGTCGCTTTTTTAAAAGAAACTGATGTGGTTCTTGAGCGGATTGTTTCGATAAGTTTTTCGGGGTTGGTTGTAGCCAAAATAAAAAGAACATGACTTGGGGGTTCCTCTAGTGTTTTAAGCAGGGCATTTGACGCCTCGGGAGTTAGCATATGTGCTTCGTCAATTATATAAACTTTTTTTTTGGCTTTGGCCGGTGCAAGTTTTACGGCATCCCGCAAGGCCCTAACATCATCAATTCCCCTGTGGCTTGCGGCGTCGAGCTCTATTACATCGAGGTTGGAACCTTTGGTAATTGCTAGACACTGTTCACATTTATTACAAGGCTCAATTTTCCCTGGTCCTCGAAGCCTTGGCGAAGTGGACTCACAATTAACAATTTTGGCGATAATTCTCGCGGCGGAAGTTTTGCCGGTCCCTTTCGGCCCCTCAAATAAAAAGGCGTGGGGGAGTTTCCCCGAAGAAACAATCTTCGAAAGAGTTTCGCGAACACTTTCAGAGTCAAGCTCCTCTAATTTTTGTGGGCGATATTTTAAATATAAAGTCATAGAGAATTATTCATGATGTATCCCCAAAAGATGGAGGGCTCCGTGTTCAATAAGTTCCAATACTTTTTGTTCGATTAGTTTTCCTTCTTTTTTCGCTTCCTCGAAAGCTTTGGGGTAACAAACGATTATTTCTCCTAAATGAATTTTCCCGTCGGGCGGATATACAAATTTAGGATCGACTTCGTCAGATGTGAAAGACAATACATTGTGAAGTGATTTATCTTTTAGATATTTTTTCCCAACTTCAAGCATCTTTTTTTCACCAACAATTGCTACCGAAACTTCCGCATCCGACACAATTCCGTGACTAGCCAAAAAAGTCTTTAGGATACTTCGTATTTTTGTTGAACTGACGGGAAAGTTTGACTGCTTTTTGACTCTAACCTTTATCATCGGTCATTTGGGCGGGTAGAAACTCTTCCAAAATTTTTAGCTCTTTCTTCTCTCTTTCTATTCTCCCCGGAACACCCGCGGGGTCAATCGTAAGTTTACCCTGAGCTTGTCGAAGGGCTTCTATGGCCTCTTTTCTTTTCTTCGCCTCCCGTCTTACTACAGAAAGCTCTTCTTCTTCGGAAAGCACGTGTTGCTTGGCAATAAACTCATAATTAAGAGCCGAAGAAAGAAGCCTTAATGTTGAAAGCCTAATTTCATCCCTTGCCTTCATGGCTTCCGCAATTTTTTGAGTTATGGTTGGAACTATCATACTTCCCTTTTGGCTGAAACTTCTGCCAATAAATGAACATGCATATGGGGAATTGCGGCCGCTTCCCCCGCATTATGAACAAGCCGAAACCCTCCTAGGTTTTTCTCTCGCGCGATTTCTTTTGCTACTCTTCCGATTTCATCCCAAACGCCATCGTCAGCTTCGGTAATATCTTGGATATGTTTTTTGGGGATTATTAGAATATGAACAGGGGCTTTGGGGTTAATATCTTTGAAAGCCAAGAGTGTTTCGGTTTCCATTTCTATCCCCACTTGAAGCTCTTTTTTTACAATCTTGCAGAAGATACAATCCTTCATCTCTCCAAATATATCAATTTGTGAAAAGAGGAACAAGGGGGTAATCAAAGAAAAGAGATAATTGCGCGGGCTAGTCTTGTGGGGTCGTGACGTATAAAAGATCTTTTTAATTTATCACTTTTTTGCTTTTCAAAAACATGTTTTGAAATAAAACTCTTACGAACGACCTTTAACCCCATTCCGCTCCCTAAGTCGTCTTTAACCGGATATGCCTTCTCTTCTTTGTACCTGGCCAATACTCCCCGCGGTAGTGCATTTGTTAGATTCACTAAACAAAAGTCAATCGCACCTTTTCCCAAATATTTCTCGAGCTCCAATAGATGATCACTTGCCGAAAAACCATTCGTCTGGCCGAATTTAGTCATAAGATTCATCACATACACACACTTAGCTTTTGAACGCCTAATCGCAAGAGCTATACCCTCGACCACTAAATTACAAATAATACTTGTGTGTAAATCGCCGGGGCTTAAAATAATGAGGTCTGCCTCTTGGATCGCCTTTAGAGCTTTTTTATTTGCTTTTGCTTTAGGAAAAACTTCCAGCTCTACAATTCTTCTTGCCCCAAGACCATCTTTGGGTTCATCGATAAAGTGCTCGCCCAACACTTGTTCACCGTTATCGTATCTTGCAACTAAATGGGCGTTGTCATAGGTAACCGGAATTATGTCGCCCTGAACATGAAGAATTTCGCAAGTTTTCTCTATCGCCTTCTCTTGATCGCCGTAAATATCGGTGAGCGCCGCAATAAAAAGATTGCCGTAGGTCATCCCTGAAATTCCAGTTCCGGCGTTGTAGCGATATGTAAAAAGCTTTCTTAAAAGCTCATCGGAATCTTCCGATGCCAGAGCAACCATTACCTGTCTGATATCGGAAGTGGGTAAAAGTCCAAATTCGTCCCTTATCACCCTATTTGAACCGCCTGAATCCGTCATTGAAACAATTACTGCCAAGTCGACAGGGTATTTTTTAAGACCGGAGAGCACAGTATAAGTCCCCGTCCCGCCTCCGATAACTACTATCTTCTTTTTTCGATTCCTCTTCTTCATTTAACCGTAACGCTCTTTGCCAAATTTCTTGGCCTGTCGGGATTATACCCTTTGAGTAGAGTCAAATGATAAGCCAAAAGCTGCATCGGTACAACCGAAACAATCGGAGAGGCGCGTCCTACATCAGGAACTTTTATCCAATAATCAAAAACGCTCTCTTTATCAGGTCCTATTCCAATTATGTAACCACCTCGGCTTTTCAGTTCCATCGCGTTTGACAATACGGACTCGCGGGCCCTGTCGTTGGCAACAATCACTATACAAGGAGTCCCTTTCTCAACCAAGGCAATTACTCCGTGTTTAAGTTCGCCTCCGGCAAAGCCTTCCGCGTGAATATAGCTTGCCTCCTTAATTTTTAATGCTCCTTCAAGTGCAGTTGCGTAGTTTACTCCCCGACCGATAACGTAAACGTGTTTTTGGTTTTCAAGTTTTTTGGCTAACCTTTTGATATCCTTTCCAAGACCATCTTTAAACATTGCAGACATTTTTCTTGAAGTTTCTTTAAGAAGTCTTGCCCCTTTTTGGTAATTACCTGCAAGGCCGAATGCAAAAAGAAGAAAAAGTGAAAGTTTTGCGATATAAGATTTGGTTGACAAAACCGCCCGCTCAGGACCGGCCTTGAGATAAAGTGTTTTATCTGCAAGTCGAGTTAGAGACGAACCCGGAACATTCACCATGGCCAAAACTCTAGACCTGTGTCTTTTGGCTGCTCGCACCGCTTCGAGTGTGTCCATAGTTTCCCCGGATTGAGAGGCGGCGATAAGGAGAGAGCGGGGAACTAAGAAATCTTCAAAGTAGGGAAATTCACTCCCAACTGCAAAATTAACATGGCGCTTTGCGATTTCTGAAAACATATAAGTTGCAGCTATTCCCGCGTAGGAAGCTGTCCCACAAGCAGTAAAATAGGTTCCCCAAGCTTTTTTTATTAAACCAACGGCTTTATCAATCTCACCCTTTTTGTAGTTTGCCACTCTAGCAATAACCTCGGGTTGCTCAATAATTTCTTTAATGAGAAAGTAGGGAAAGCTGCCTTTGTCTGCCCGAACCTCATCAATCTTTATGACCGTTGATTTGGCCTTTTTGAGTTTTCCGGTTTTTGGATTTATCCTTAATACCCCATCTTTCGAAAGGATAACCCCCTCGCCTTCATCGAGAAGTACAATTTTGTCCGTCATGCTTGCGAGTGCCGGAATATCAGAGCTTATAAAATTTCCATTTTTACCATTTCCGGCAATAAGAGGCGAACCTCGTCTGAAGGCTACAATTTGGCCGTCGGTCACGGCTACGATCGCGTTTAATCCTTCAAGCTCATTAAAGGTCAGTCTTACCGCCTCCTGAAACGAAATTTTTTTAGAAAATTTATCTTCAACTAGATGCGCAAATACTTCAGTATCGGTATCTGAAATAAATTTATGTCCTTTCTTTGATAACTTTTCCTTAAATTCCTCGAAGTTTTCTATTATTCCATTGTGGACAATAAGAATTTTTCCGCTGCAATCGGTATGCGGGTGGGCATTTTTCTTGGTGACTCCTCCGTGTGTAGCCCAACGGGTATGACCTATGCCCAAGCTACCCGGTATCTTTTTAGTTGAAAGTACCTTTGCAAGATTTTTAAGCTCACCCACCTCTTTGAAGATTTGGGTACGTCCGTTGGCGACTATCGCAATCCCTGCTGAATCGTAACCTCTATATTCCAAACGAGAAAGCCCGGACAGAAGAAATTCGGGCAGATTTTCTTTTTCTTCACCTATGTAGCCGAATACCCCGCACATCGCGTGAAAATAATACTATCACCCAACAGGAACCCTAGTCAAACTAGGCGGTTAATCGTAGGATAAGCTCATCCATCTCAAGAAGCGAAACATCATCTTTGTTCCTGTTTTTATACTCTATTTTACCTCCGGTTTTGTCCGAGACAACAAGCCTCACCGGAATTCCAATTAGGTCCGCGTCCGTAAATTTTTCTCCTGCGCCTACTTCCCTATCATCCCACAAAATATCAATTCCAGCCTTGGTTAATTTCTGATATAGACTCTTTGCGCTCTTTGCTCCAGGAAGCTCAATCAAATGAATATCAAATGGAGAAATTTGGGGAAACCAAATTATTCCCTTCTCATCATGGGATACTTCAACCAAAGCCCCCATCACCCTTGTCGGTCCGATTCCATAACTTCCAAACCAAACAGGCTTTTTCTTTCCGTCCTTATCCGAATAATATACCTTCATCCTTTCCGCATACCAAGTTCCCAATGGAAATATATTTCCAACCTCAATGGCCTTTGACTCGACTACTTTTCCTTTCTTACACTTAGGGCATACCTGTCCGGCTTTGCCGGAAAATATTTCTTTATTTTCTCCCCAATTGCATTTATCACAATAATAAATAGTGTCCTCGCCACCATCGGTTATTACCTGAAATTCGTGAGTGTTTCTGTCGGTAAAAACCCCGCCGCCGGTTTCTATAACTCTAAAATTAAACCCTAGTCTTTTAAAAATTTTTGAGTAGGCTACAATGACCTTTTTGTAAAAATCCATTAAATCCTTCTCGCTAACATGAGCACTATATAAATCCTTCATCAAAAATTCTCTCCCCCTTAATATTCCGGACCTGGCACGGGGTTCGTTTCTAAATTTGGTGGAAAAATGGTAAACCGCAACCGGTAAATCCTGATAGCTTTTAATATTTTTACGAAGCAAATCCATAACAATCTCCTCGTGGGTAAAAGAAAGCGCATACTCACGCTGTCGGCTATCTTTAAATTGGTACATAACCTCTTTTGCCTTTTCCCAACGGCCTGTTTCGTTCCAGATATTTTTGGGATGGAGAAGTGGCATAAGTAGTTCTTGCCCCCCTATTATATTTATTTCCTCTCGAATAATCTGATTTATTTTGCTAACAACCCGCCAGCCCAAAGGTAAAAGTGTCCAACTCCCTGCCATCAGCTGGTCGATAAAGCCGGCACGGACCAGAAGTTTGTGGTTAATACTTTCCGCTTCTTTCGGCGCTTCCTTCCTTGTTTTTGGAAATAGTTCTGACTGAAGCATGGTCACCTATTTTAGAACATTATTTAGAAAACCCGAAATTCCCCCGGCTACTATTAGTCTTTGTATGTCCCTGGCCGTGATTGCCAAAATAAGAATGATAAGAATAATCATCCCTATTGTGTGTGTCACAGCCTCAACCTTGGGAACAATCTTGCGTCCCAAAACACTTTCTATCACAACAAATAAAAGTCTTCCGCCGTCGAGCGCCGGGAAAGGAACAATGTTTAAAATCGCCAAGTTTACAGAAAGAATTCCAATAAAATTAATTAATGCCAAAACTCCTATTTTGGCCGCCTCGGAAGTTATCGCAAAGATTCCCACCGGCCCAGCCAAATCTTTGGGAGCCTGTCCTGCAAATAGGTCGGCAAATATCTTTATTAAGCCGGCTATCACGGTACCTCCCCAGAACAGCGCTTCCTTAAATCCGTAATAAATCCCGAAAAAGGGCCTAGCGAGGAGGGGCGGATAGTAAATTTCCGTTGTGGTTATGGTTACCCCCAAAGGCCCTTCTCCTTCGGGAGGATTTTCTCTAGGGGAAAGAGTTAATTTTTTAACTTCCGCGTTTCTTTTAATTTCAAGAGCAACCTTTCCGCCTTTTTTGGCTTCCACCAGCTCCACGAACTCCGAAACTTTTGTAACGTTTTTCCCGTCCACAAGCTTAACAATATCCCCCACAACTACCCCCGATACTTGCGCGGGCGAACCCGATGTAACCTCAACTACTTTTACCTGACCCGTATCTTTTGGTATTCCCGAGAAGGAATAAACAGTTGCAAAGGCAAAAATTGCCAATAGAAAGTTCATTAAAACCCCGGCCACTAAAATGGAGGCTTTCACTTTTTTGCTTTTATTTAAAAAGGCCCTTTTTGGAAAGGTTAAACCTTCCTCTGTGCTTTCTCCATGGAGTTTGACAAAACCCCCGAAAGGAAGAAGATTTAGTGAATAAAGTGTCTCACCAACCTTGAGAGCAAAAATTCTTGGGGGGATTCCGAAGCCGAATTCTTCAACCAAAACTCCGGCACGCCGTGCCATTATAAAATGGCCAAGTTCGTGAACTAGTACAAGTACCGATAGAACTATCAAGAAGACTAAAATTGAGCCAATCATATCTGGGTCAGTTCCTGTTTTTTTCTTTCTCCAACCGCTTCGATATTGGCGGTAAACTCGTCGGTAATCGCCTGAAGACTTTTCTCTTGGCCAAATTTTTCATCCTCACTACTTTCCTTGGCCTCAAATTTCTTTTTAATTTCATGCATTGCATCTCCCCTGATTTGTCTAATCATTACTCGCCCGTTTTCGAGTTTTGTCGAAAGAAGTTTTATATACTTTTCCCTGTCTTCCGTGGTTAAAGGAGGAAGGGAGATCCTGATAATTTCTCCGTCAATATTGGGGTTCATGCCGACATTTGCAGCCAAAATTCCCTGCCTGATTTCTCCAATTATTGATTTGTCCCAAGGGTCTAAAACTAACGTTTGGGTATCCGGGGCGGAGATTGTTGCAAGTTCCAGGATTTTGAGCTTTTGCGCTCCGCCGTAAACGGCGACTTCCAGTCCTTCAACTAAGGCTGGGGAAGCCCGACCTGTTCTTATCGCACCAATGTCGGAGGTAATGAGCTCTACCACCTGCTGCATCTTGGAGCGAACAGAAGATTCGTCCATCACTCACCCAATTCTACACGAAAAATCCTGCCCACGCGAATGTTTTCGCCTGTTTTGGCAATAACCTCTTTAACCAAATCTCCAACTTTTTTGCTAGGATCTTTGATAAATTCTTGCCCCGCCAGCTCCTCGGCATCTTTTGCCCCCAACGAGGCAACTTGTAGTGCCAAATCGTGGGCCAAATTCTTAAAAAGCTCATTTCTGGCCACAAAATCTGTCTCGCAAAGCAGCTCGACTACGCTCGCTATTTTCTCCGAGTGATGAACGTATGTGGCAATAAGACCTTGGGAGGTTTCGCGTCCCACACGTTTTGCCGCTTTTTCAAAACCTTCCTTTCGCAGAATTTCAAAAGCTTTCTTTTCACCCCCAGAAACTTCCTCTAAGACTTTTTTAACTCGAATTACCGGAGCTCCGGTCTCTTCCCGGAGTTTTCTAATCAAATCTGTCGATATCTTTACCATATTATTTTTCTTTGCTCCGCGAAGCTTTACGCGAAGTGGAGTTCCTGCCTTCTAATATTGCTTCTTTGACTAATCCTAGCACATAATCTAAGGCTTTAGACGCGTCGTCATTCATTGGTATCGGATAATCAACCGCGGCCGGATCTGCATTAGAGTCCACAATTCCAACCACCGTTATTTTTGCTTTTCTTGCCTCTTTGACTGCCCCAATTTCTTTATGCGTATCAACAACCACCAGCATATCGGGAGTCTTAGTTAGCGAGGCCATTCCGCCGAAAAATCTTTCCAGTCTTGCAATTTCGCGCTCCAAAAGAAGTCTTTCCTTTTTGGTGTATATATTGTATTCTCCAGCCGCCATTTTTGTTTTCATCTCGGATAACTTTGTAAGCGACTTTTTGATCATCTCAAAGTTTGTAATTGTTCCTCCGAGCCATCTTTCGGAAACATAGGGAACACCTGTTTCTTCCCCAATCTCGATAATTTTGTCTTTGGCCTGCTTCTTGCTTCCCAAAAGAAGAATTACTTTACCTTCCGAGGCCGCCTTCTTAATGGCTTCAAGAGCTTCCTCCAAGGCACTTTTGGTTTTTAGCAAATCAAATACATGAACTCCCTCCTGGACTCCATATAAATAGGGAGTCATTTTAGGGTTCCAACGCCTGGCCTGGTGCCCAAAATGGGCACCAACCTCAAGCAAAGTTTTTAGTGATACTTCCGTCATGAAAATTAATGTTTCCTTGTGCCGCCATCAGTCGGAAGAATCCAGGAAACGTGACTGATGTGTGTAAATTAATATGGTATTTTAACAGTACTACTTCAAAGCTGCAAGAGCTTTCCTGTTTATCTTTACATTCTCATCTGCCGATTTTGCCGCCGACTGGGCCAGATAGATCGCAGATTTTGCATCCGAAATTGCGTTTTTGTTTCCTATCTTAGCAATTCTTCCTGCCAACGCCTCGACTTTTTTGGAAATTTCTTTGACTTTAAAAGGCACCTGGGTTGCCTTCTTTAAAGCCTTCCTGATTTTCCCCTTATCCTTAGTTTTATATGCCGACATTACAGCCTTAAATGCTTCTACGTCATCATCGGCAAGTTTAAGTAGCTTACTTTTACACCCAATCGCTTTATATCTTAATATCCCAATATCTTTCCGCGCTTTCTCGTACCCCTTTTTCCCAATTGTCAGGTTAGCAACCATCTCAACCAAAGATGCAGCCATCGCAGCCGATAAAGCCGCAACCGCTCCTCCGCCAGGAGTTGGCGAGGAACTGGAAAGTTCATCCAAAAACTTTTCGATTTTTTGGGATTTAATACTATTCATATAATCTCTTTTCCAAAACCTGTTCGGATTTAAAATCTTTGGCTTTAAAAGTTGTCTTAATAGCTTTAACTAAAGCTTCTAGTGGAATCATCCCGTAAACCTCCGAACTTTTAATCTCCACCTTGAATTTTTTGGCTTCTTTTTCAATTGCCCAGTAGGCTTCAGCAAAATTTGTTTTTTCGAAGTCCACCAAGTTCATCGAAACTTGGGCGTAGCCAGCGACGGCAAACCCCAAGGCTTTTACCCCAGGAAGTCCCCCATCTTTTTCTCTAACTTTTGCTGCGATTTTCTTTGCAATTTCGATATCTTTTGTATCAAGGTTTACATTAAATGCAATCAAATATTTTCTGGCTCCGATAACTACTGCGCCTGCCGTAGGATGCATTTTATAAGGCCCATAATCAGGCCTTCTTTCCGGATTGGTCTCGATTTCCTTTTTTAATCCTTCGTATTCCCCCCGCCTTACATCGGCCAAATTAACCCTATCGGCTCTTTTGGCAGCCGCTTCATACAGATAAACCGGAATCCTTAGCTCATTGGCAACTTTCTTGCCCAGTTTATTTGCTAAAACAACGCACTCTTTGAGAGTTACTCCCGAAACCGGCACAAAAGGAACAACGTCTGTTGCACCGATTCTTGGATGTTCGCCTTTCTGTTTTCGCATGTCGATAAGTTTTGTGGCCGTCTTAATCATTTCATAGCAGGCCCTGAAAACTTCATTTGGGGCACCCACAATTGTTACCAGAGAACGGTTGTGGGACCTGTCCCACTCAACGTCTAGCACCCTTACGCCTTTAATTTTTTTGGCGGAGTTTGCAATCTTTTTTATCTTCGTGAGATTTCTTCCTTCCGAAAAATTCGGCACACACTCTATAAGCCTTTGCATATGTATCTTCAAATACCTCTTTGAATCATAATAATTAATTCCCCCGGGGTAAGTATTTTCAGGCCCTTCGTTTTACCTTTCAACACCAGCAAATGTTTCTTATCTAATGTTACTAAATAGCCAGCTTTCTCTTGTTCACACGAAGCCAAAACATGGGCATCGCCTTCGTCGATTACAATTTTGTAATATTTCTTTACAATATCTTCATTCGGGGCAGATGAAATTTCTGGAAAAATCTTCAAACAAAAATCTGCTATCTTTCTTTTAGTAAGATTAAACTTGGCCGCATGTCTTAAAACTTCATCCAATATTATTTCGCTAATAACACCTGTTATTTTGCCCTGCTTTACCAGCCGCAGCACTTTAGACGAACCTCCTTTGGGTGAATTTATTCCGGAAAGAACGACCGAGGCGTTAAATAAGACCTTTATCTTTAAGATTTTTCGTTTCTTTTTCATCCAAATCAAAAAAATCGTTTATTTCGGCATTTGTATAAGAACGAATTGGATAAGATATTGTTCTAATCGGTTCTATCACTAATTTTCTTCCGACCCTTCTTATTCTAGCTAGACTATCTTCATTAAAAAGACCCGATCTAAGTCTCTTGGGGATAGTAAACACGCCCCTTGGTCGAAGTTTTATTATTTCTCCATGTGTAGCTGTTTGCATATTTTCTATATTACATGAATTCCGTATTTCCGTCAATACCCGAAAAATTCCTTTCCCAAAAATTCGGCACGCACTCAACGAGTCTTTGCATTACAAGCGAAGAACTTTTCTTGTTATTATCTCGCTTAATACTTGGTTCACTTCTTCTGAAACCTTGGCTACGGATTGTTCTCCGTCTAAAACAAACCATGGCACGTTGCTCCAATTCTGACGAGCCATCGTCCTGTAGCCCTCGATTACCCTTTCAAAATATTCACCCTCTTTATAATCATAAGGATCATCATGGGCATCGATCCTCGTTTTGACAGTATCCACTCCTATATCTAAAAGTATAATTGCGTCGGGTTTATATTCACCCATCACAATATCTACCCATTTGTCAATACTTTCTAAATCGGCTCCTTCGCCGTAGCCCTGATAAGCAGCTGTTGAAGGATAAGACCTATCGGACAGAACATCCTGGCCGACCTCTATATTCGCAGCGACAAATTCCCTTACCCAAAAATCCCTTGCAGCAAAAAATAACGCAATCTGGTGGTCGGGGTTGGCGACCTTCTCTTTCACCAGTCTAAAAATCAGCCTTCTAATTACTTCGGATGCTGTAACCCCACCAGGTTCACGGGTTAGGCGGGGGATTCTTCCTATGCTCTCTAAATGTTTACCTGCCAACTCCACTTGAGTAGTTTTTCCCGCCCCGCCTATTCCTTCAAAAACGAAAAATTTTCCTCTTTCTTTCTCTTTCATTTAACTTTTTTCTCCGGCTTTCCGGGAATAGCATGATGGTCGGGACACCTGGGGGCATAACTCTCTTCTGCTCCAATTAAAACAACCGGGTCGTTATAATTTGCGGGTTTTCCGCCAACCAACCTCTGGGTTCTGGTTGCTTCTCGGCCACAAATTCCTCCATCGTCTTGATGTGTGCAGATTGCAGAAAGTCTAATAATATTATCGGATTTCGAAAGGAGCACGGGCATAGAACCGAATGGCTCACCTCTAAAATCGGTAGGCAACCCCGCAAACATTACTTCAATATTTCGGTCAAGAAGTTCCTCAATGACAGGTATTATCTCGTCGGTAAAAAATTGTATTTCATCTATTGCTACCAACCGTGTGTCTACCATTAGTTTTTCCAAAATTTCCGTTGGGCCACCAATGGGGACAGCCTGATGTTCGTGTCCTCTGTGTGAACGCACGCTTTCGGTTTTCCCCCATCTTTTATCCATATCCGGCTTAAAAATCTGAACTTTCTTGCCTGCAAATTCGGCTCTTTCAACCAAACGAATAAGCTCTGCGGTTTTACCCGAAAACATCGAGCCAGCAACGCCGGTAAGCCTTTCTGTCATTTTATGTACGCCCCTTAAGATCTGCCCTCACAGCCTCATCAATCCTCCCGACTTTATAATCCTGCATATTTACAAATGTCCCAAGAAGCTTAAGTTCTGGCATTTTTTCAATAAGCTGCTCATGAAACATCTGGGCAAATCCTCTATATTCCGGATCCCCGCTTGGAATGCTTCTTAACTCGGGAATCCAAAAACCCTCACTCAAACTCATAATAATTTCAACCGTTGTTTTTGTACCATGAGTTAAGACTCTTCTTGCTTCTATCGGAAAATGTCTTGCAATTAAATCATGGACCGAAATTGCCCTATGCTGTGCCTCAACATATTTTTCTTTTACCTCTCCACCGATTGTCTCTATATCTGCTGGCACAAACACCCCCATCTTCCCTTTCCAATCCGGCTGGGTCTTATCTTCAATATCACGATGTCGGTTTATATCTTTAAATGACCCAAAAGAAATCCCTTCTAATCTGACCCTTAATGTCACGTTGTTAAAAAATGATGGTAGCTTGTGTCTTCTATTTTTTCTTGCTTGCCCAAGGGATCGGAAGAAATTCTCCCAAGTTCCATTAAGTACCATCAATCTGGCTTCAGAATCTATGCTTTCTGGGTCGGCTCCAGCGTTTGTTTGTGCCAAGGCACCGCGTATAACCTGAAAAAGATAATCGTTAGATAAAACATCAACAGCAACTCTTGGCTCTTCATCTGCCTTATACACAGTTTTTACTTCGGGCAGGGCCGCTACCTCATCTCTAGTAGTCTTTTGGTGGAGAGTCCAGGAAACTCCGTGGTCAGAATCTACAACTTCCATAAACTCTGGATTAATTTTCAAAAGTTCTCTAGCAATCTCATCGGCCATTGCCCTTGTCTCGGCTAGCTTGCTTGCCCTTAAATTCATTACCAGTTCCGCCAAGCTTCTATAATCAGCATGAATTCCAAAATTGGTTTTTATTCCAAGAGGAAGAAGTTTTCTTAAATTGTCACAAACTCTACCCTTAATAGCCCTTAGGTATGAGGATTCAGAAATGCCTTCTTCTTTTGGATTTGTAAGCATTACATAATCCCACACAACCGGCCAAAGTTCTCTGTAAGTATCAAAAAGATAATCCATTGTTTCTGTGTAAACTTGGCCGTGTTTTGAATTTATCAAAACATCCGGGCGAGTATATTTATACATTCCATTTTCTTTCTGTCCCCAATTTATATAACGGGTGGATGCTTCTATTCCCGTAATCAGTGGATGTTGGAAAGTCTCCATTGAGGAAAGAACGGAAAAATCCCTGACAAAAATATAGGCGCTAGCTTCTTCTCTGACCGAGTCATCACCATACTGATCAAGAATCCTTCTAATTATCTTTCTTGCTTTTTCCCTTGCTAAAAATTCTTCCAGTCCCTCTTCCTCGATTAGTCTTTCGGCAACAGACTGAATACCCATTTCAGGATTAACTACAAATTCTTTCCAAAAAAGCTCTGTTACGTCAAACTCCTCCGCCCTGCTAAACCTTGCTGTAAGGGTTCCTGACAGGACAGAAGGCATTGATCCCTTTAATGCAGTTACATTCCCCCGTGGATTTGTAAAACAGTAACTCAAAATCCTTTCCTTGTTTGCCTCAAGAAGTCCTGCAATCTCCACCTGGTAGTTTGGAAGGACATATTGAAAATCAGAAGCTGTGACAGGAATCATGTCGGCGGCTTCGATCCTTCTCATTTCAATAAATCTTGTGAAGTTTTAACAGGTGAAGTTAGCGGCTGTCAATACGCAAACTATTTGACCGCCTGCTCTACATTTTGTGTTTTTACTTCCGGCTTGGGATTTCGCCAGCTGGCAAAGTCGCATTTAGGGTAGCGGGAACAACCGTAAAACCTTTTCCCTTTACCGGTCTTTTTAACAATTACGTCTCCCTCTTTACACTTCGGGCATTTCATTCCAACTTTCTCTATATATTTATCCGTATAGTCGCACTCCGGGAATCTTGAGCAGGAAATAAACTTTCCAAATCTCCCGATTCTTATAACCAATTCTCCCTTTTTACACTTCGGGCATTTCAGCCCCAATTTTTCAACTTCTATCTTTACCCTCTTGGAATGGTTCTCAACTGACTCAAGTTTTTTGCCAAAAGGGCTCCAAAACTTTCTAATACTGTCGGTCCACTCGGCCTTGCCGTTAGCAACCTTGTCCAAATCATCCTCCATCTCTGCCGTAAAGGCATAATCGAAAACATCCGGAAAGTGCTCGACCAAAAAGTCGTTAACCCCCACACCAATTGGTGTGGGGGTGAACCGCCCTTCTACTTTTTCGACGTATTGTCTGATCTGGATAGTCGTAATAATAGGCGCATATGTGGATGGTCTTCCGATTCCCAACTGCTCGAGTGTTTTTATTAGGGAGGCTTCGTTATATCTCGCCGGAGGCTGCGTAAATTTCTGTTCGGAATTCACTTTGATTAAAGAAAGTGCTTCTTTCGCGGTTACCTGCGGCAGTTGGACGAATTTCTCAACATCTTTTTTTGAAGGAATAACCTTTCTCCAACCGTCGAATTTAATCATTTGTCCCGAAGCCCGCAATAAATAAGTTTCGGAATTTTTTGCATGGACGTCTATGGTGGTTTCATCATATACGCTGGCTGTCATCTGAGATGCAACAAATCTTCTCCAAATTAAATCGTAAAGAATTTGGGCGTCGCGGCCGTACTTTTTGCTTTTTATGTCTTCGCCCTTTCTGGATAAGTTTGTGGGTCGGACAGCTTCGTGTGCCTCTTGGGCAACTTTCGAAGTGACTTTATAAAACCTTGGAGAGGCCGGAAGATAATTTTTTCCGAAATCTTTTTCGATAAGCTCTCTGACTTTTTTTAGGGCTCCCTCGGAAATAAAGGTCGAGTCTGTTCGGTGATAAGTTATAAAACCTTTCTCGTAAAGCCTCTGGGCAATCGACATTGTTCTTTTGACGGACCATCCGAAAATTCTGGAGCCTGCTTGCGCCATTGTTGAAGTGGTAAGGGGGGGATACGGATTTTTTCTAACTTCTCTCTTTTTAACGTCGGCAACTTCATATTTAGACTTTTTTAAATGATAAACTATAGGACCGGCCGCTTTAGCATTTTTTACTTCCAGTTTTTCATCTTTAGTACCAACAAGTCTTACTGTAAAAACTCTCTCCCCGGCGCCTTCGGGCTTTACCTCACAGAAGATTTCCCAATACTCAACCGGCTTAAACTTCTCAATCTCTCGCTCCCTCTCAACAATGAGTCTTACCGCAACCGTCTGGACGCGCCCCGCCGAAAGCCCTCGTCTAATTTTTTTCCAAAGAAGCGGAGAAAGCTTATAACCGACAAGTCTATCCAAAACCCTTCTTGCAATCTGCGCATCAACCAAGTTTTTATCAATGTCTCTAGGCTTTGCAATTGCCGCCTCAACCGCCTCTTTTGTAATTTCATGGAAGACGATTCTTGAAATTTTTCCTTTCCCAAGAGTTTCTTTAATATGATAGGAAATTGCTTCTCCCTCGCGGTCCGGGTCTGTCGCCAGGTAAATCTCCTTTGCTTTTTTGGCAGCCATTTTTATTTTTGCGACTGCGTCTTTCCTCTTCTCTATAAAAGTGTATTCGGGCTTAAAATTCTTTTTAATATCAATTCCTAATTTGCTTTTGGGGAGATCCCTAATATGCCCCATTGTTGCCTCAATGGAATAATCCTTTCCCAAGAATCTGGAAAGAGTACGTGCCTTGGTTGGAGATTCAACGATTATTAACTGCATTAAAATACTCTATAATGTCCGTTGGGCTATTTGCAACATTAGCTCCTTGTTCAATTAGCCAATCTGTTGCTTCCGAGCCTGGAACTACGAAAACTTCTTTCCCGTCGTTGGCCGCCCAAGAAGCGGTTGATAGTGTACCACTTCTTCTTGCCCCTTCAATAACCAAGATAGCCTTGGAAAGATTTACTATAATCCTATTTCTTGCCAAAAAATTTCTCCCCAATGGTTTAGTACCTTTAGGAAAGGCGGAAACGACGGCGCCGGCCTTGATAATTCTTGTGGCAAGATTTTTATTCCGACGGGGGTAAATAACGTCTATTCCCGATCCCAAAACTGCAATCGTTCTTCCGCCGGCTCTGATGGCTTCCTCGTGAGCAATGGTATCGATTCCTCTTGCCAAACCGGAAACTATGGTAAAGCCCGCCTTAACCAATTCTTTCACAAACTTAAGGGTTAAGGCTCTACCGCGCTCGGTCATCTTTCTTGCTCCGACAACGGCAATTGCTTTTGAGTCGGATTTTAATATTTTTCCTAAAACGAAAAGTTTTTTCATCAAATAAAAAGCTTTTTCATGGGTGGAACCAATAGTCGAAAATTTCTCGAGCGATGGGTCCGGCTACCTTGGAACCTTCTCCTCCCCGCTCAACTAAAACAGTTGCAACAATATCGGGAAAATCGTAAGGGGCAAAAACCGTAAACCATGCATGCGTTTTTCCGTCTTCGTTGGTTTCCGCGGTCCCGGTTTTGCAGGCAACCTGCGGCTCAAAATCAAAGAATGTGAACCCTGTCCCGCCGGGGCTACAGGCCTCCCTCATTCCTTCTTTAACCAGAAAAATCGCCTCTTCTATCTTGAGATCCTTACAGTCGGATTCTGCGGCGACTTTCAGGCTGCAAAGCTTACCGCCATTCGCTATCGCTAAAATGGCTCTATTAATTTCAACCGGCGTTAAGCTTAAATATCCCTGCCCGATTGAGACGTGGTATGTATTTCCCAAAAACCAAGGTTCTCCAATCACTTTTTTCTTCCACTCAGGAGAAGGCACCAGTCCGCCGATTTCTCCCGGTAAGTCAATTTGGGTCTCTTCGCCCAACCCGAACTTTTTCTCCCACTCGACAAGTTTATCTATGCCGACAGATTCTCCCAATTTATAGAAGAATGTGTCGGTTGAGCGAGCGATTGCACGAACCAGATTAATTCTTCCTTCGGTTTTGCCATACTGATTAAAGTACCAGTTGGAATAAGAGAAGTTTCCAAACGGCGTCTCAATTGTAATTACTCCCGGATCTTCAAAAACATAATCCTTATTAATTTTACCTTCCTTAAGGGCCGCTATTGCGACGAGGGGCTTGAAAATTGAACCGGGGTGAAATTGCCCTCCTATGGCTCGATTAAAAAGCGACAGATTATCGTCATCTAAAATTTGAGATATCTTTTCTGAATTTGTCTTTCCCACAAAAAGATTGGGGTCAAATGAAGGCGAAGAATATAAAGCCAAAACTCGACCGTTTACTTCGGTAATTATTACTGCACCCTTCTTCCCATTCATAACATCTGAAACTTTTTCTTGGAGCCCTCTATGTATCGAAGTCTTTAGATCGCTTCCGGAAATCGGCTCCCTCTTTCCAAGTGTTCTAATCTTGCGGCCTTTTGTATCAACTTCAACGAGCTCCTCCCCGTCAATCCCAGCCAAAACGCAATCATATTCCTGTTCCAAACCCGCTCTTCCGACCAAACTCCCCGCCTTTCTGGGGCCTTTTTCGGGACATAAGGGATTAATTTTCCCCAGCTCTTTTTCATTTACCTCTCCCAGATAACCGCTTACGTGAGCGAATTTTTCACCCAAAGTATAATCCCTTAAAACACCCAAGCTATCCTCAACCTTTTTATTTCCGACCAAAACCTCTCCACCCCTGGCCAATATTCTCCCCCTGGGGGCAACGATAGGGACTCTCCTAATTCTATTTCCCTCCGCCAAGGAGCGAAAGTAGCCCCCTTTAATTATTTGAAGTTCGGAAAGTCTGCCAATAAGAATCAGAAACCCCAAAATTAGCGTGCCTCGAAAAAACCACGAAAGCCAACTCTGGGTTTTAGAGGTGGCAAGTGTCTCCATTTTCTTAAAAACCTTTGGAAACCCTTATTTTTTTAAGGAGAAGTGGATTTTCCAAAAGCTTTCCGCAACCCCGAACAACACAAGTTAAAGGGTCTTCGGCAACCCAAACCGGCATTTTTGTCGCTTCTTCTACCATTTTATCTAATCCCGGGAGAAGGGAGCCTCCTCCGGCCATTACTATTCCCCGCTCCATTATATCCGAAACAAGCTCCGGGGGAGTTTCCTCCAAGGTTTCTGCGATGTTCCCGATAATTTCCTGCATGACCGGGGCCAGAGCTTCTCTTATTTCGCCGCTTGAAAGTTTTATTGATTTTGGCAGACCGGACTCCAAATCTCGTCCCCTTACAACCTCGAATCTTTCTTTTCCGGGAATCGTACCTCCAATGTTTATTTTTACTGACTCGGCTGTGGCCTGGCCCAGAAGAAGCGAATATTTTAGCCTAACGTAGTTAACTATCGCCTCATCCATCTCGTCTCCGGCAATTCTAATAGAGCGGCCCAAAACAACGCCGCCCATAGATATTATTGCAATTTCGCTGGTTCCTCCTCCAATGTCTACTACAAAAATTCCTTCAGGTCCTTCAACCGGAAGGTTCGCCCCAATTGCCGCGGCCATAGGCTCTTCTATCAAGTGGGCTTCTCTCGCACCGGAGTCTAAGGCCGCGTCGGCTACTGCCCGACGCTCTACCTCCGTCACTCCCGAAGGTATCCCAATAACAACCCGGGGCCTCGGGATTTTGGGCATAACCGTTCCCGACTCGTGTACTTTTTTAATGTAGAAAGAAAGCATGGCGGCGGTTGCGTCAAAATCCGCTATAACCCCGTCCTTTAGGGGTCTTATGGTTTCAATCGTTGCTGGGGCTCTGCCTATCATTTTTTTGGCGCTTCCCCCAATCGCCAAAATCTCTTTTGTTTTTTTATTTCTTGCAACAGCCGAAGGCTCTCTAATAACTATTCCTTTTCCGCGTACCCAAACAAGAGTATTGGCGGTCCCCAAATCAATACCGATATCATGAGAAAAAAGTCCAAGGAGAGAAGTGAGCGGAAAAAATCTCATATCTAATGTAGTTGGCAGTATAACGCCAAAGAGGTTCATTGCAAAGGCGAATTTTGGGTTGTTTAACTAAGCTTTGTAGTGTAAATTAGGTAAAATGGCTATACTTTTTAACCTTCTTTTTTTCTTCGTCCCGATAGTGCTTTACCCGTACTCATATGAACTTTTTGAGTTTAATAAGATGGTTCTTGTTTATATTTTGACGGTACTGGTCGTTGCCTCATGGATCACGCGCATGGTTGGGGAAAAGAAAATTATTTTCCGTCGTACAATCTTTGATATTCCGCTTTTACTATACCTCGCCTCCCAACTCCTCTCGGTACTTACTTCCATCGACCCCAGAACCTCTCTTTTGGGGTACTACTCTCGTTTTCATGGAGGATTTTTCTCAACCTTATCTTACGCTCTTCTTTTTTGGGCATTTGTTTCAAATATGGACAGGGGTAAAACTCTTAAGGCTATCCGCTTCCTCCTCTACTCGGGAGTCCTGGTATCAATTTATGGAGTTTTGCAACACTTCGGGATTGATAAGGACGTCTGGGTCCAAGATGTTGCTAGCCGAGTCTTCTCAACTCTGGGGCAACCAAACTGGCTGGCGGCGTGGCTCACAGCGCTTTTGCCCATTTCATGGGCACTCGCGAACAACGTAAAACTCAACCGCGAAGCGGGTTATTCAACTAATAACTCAAAACATTTTTGGGCTTGGACTTTGCTATCGGCACTCTTTTTCTTGACCCTTCTTTATACAAAATCCCGCTCGGGATTTTTGGGTTTTGCTGTAGCTTTTGTGGTATTTTGGATAGGAACTTACAAGATTCTCAAAAAACCATTCTTGGTTATTAGCCTTTCGTTATTAGTCATTACACTTTTTACCGGTACTCCCTGGACGCCAAGGCGGGCAGCCGAGACTCCCAGGCCCGCGGGTCCGGCGCTTGAAGTTGGCGGAACAGAATCCGGAGAAATTAGAAAAATTGTTTGGAAAGGGGCTATAGATATTTGGAGACACTATCCCATAACCGGCTCCGGTCCCGAAACTTTTGCTTTTTCCTATTACCAATTTCGACCGGCCGAGCATAATTTGGTTTCCGAATGGGATTTTCTTTACAACAAGGCCCACAATGAACTGCTTAATATCGCCGCCAATACCGGCACTTTGGGACTTGTTTCCTATCTGTATTTTGTTGGAATCGTAATAATTTATTTTGTTAAAAGGCTAAAGAACGCCCCCGATCTTTTTGTCTCAGCCTTCCTTGCGGGGTTTTCTAGTATTTTTGTAACCAACTTTTTTGGCTTTTCCGTTGTCCCCGTAGCGCTTCTTTTCTTCTTATTTCCGGCGATGGCTGTCGGTGTAGATTCAACTAACAAGACAAAAGTAATAAGTTACAAAAAATTGGATATTGGCCGAAAAATGGGACTCTTCCTCGTATTGCCCGTTACTTTTTACCTATTACTTTCTATTTCTAAATACTGGTATGCAGACCTTCTTTTTGCAAAGGGAAAAGCGCTAAATGACTCTGATGATTTCGTGAATGCCCAAAAGGAGCTTAGCGGTGCAATTCGGCTTTCTCCGAGGGAAGCTATTTTTTGGGATGAAATCTCTCAATCCGACGTTTCTATCGCACTTTTTCTCAATGAAACGGGGGAAGAGGGAGAAGCCAATGAATTTGCGAAAGTAGCCATCGATGAATCTAAAAAGGCAATTCTTCTTTCTCCCAGAAACATTAATCTAAAAAGAAATAGGGCTAGCCTCTTTATCAAACTTGCAAGTATCGATCCTTCATATCTTAACCAAGCCAGAGATACACTCCTTGATGCGCTAACCCATGCCCCAACAGAAGCCAAGCTTTTCTATAACCTGGGCTTAACTTATGCCAGACTTGGGGACTTGGATAATGCACTAAAAGTATTTGAAAAAACAATCGGCATGAAGAAAAATTACAAAGACGCAAGACTCGCTTATGCATTAGTTCTTATCGACAAGGGACAAAAGCTAAGAGCCAAGGAGGAGCTTGATTATATCTTAAAGAATATTGACCCCAATGACCCCATCACCCGCCAAACCTTAGAGGAAATCAAATGATTAGAAAAATTTTACCGTCCACGGATCCCAAGTTAAGGCAACTGTCAAAACCGGTTTCAAAAATCGATAAAAAGGTTCTCTCTATAGTTAAGGATTTGACCCAAACTCTTTCGGTCCAGAAAGAACCCGAGGGCGTTGGCCTTGCGGCTCCTCAAATCGGAAGACCGCTAAGAATCTTTGTTATGCTCGATGCCGGCGAAGTAAAACCAATAATCAATCCTGAAGTTCTCAAAGTTTCCGAAGAAAAATCCGGAAAACTCAAAAAGGGAGAAATAATGGAAGGTTGTTTATCTCTTCCCCATTACTACGGCCCCCTAAAAAGACCCAAAAAAATAACCATTAAATATTTAAATTCCGAGGCAAATGAGGTCATAGAAGATTTTGTGGGCTTTACCGCCCAAATAGTCCAGCACGAAATTGATCACTTAAACGGCATACTATTTATAGACAGGCTACTAACGGACAAAAAACCTTTATATAAATTAGCAGGAGATGAGTGGGAAGAGGTGGAGCTATCTTAAATGAAAATAGTCTTTTTTGGAACCCCAGATTATGTACTGCCAATTCTAAATTCGCTTCACAAGGCCAATATTTCTGGTCCCGGCGAATCGCCCATCGCGGCAGTTGTCACACAGGGGCCAAAGAGAGCCGGAAGAAAACAAATACTTTCCTATTCCCCCGTTGATAGCTGGGCGCACAAACGAAAAATTCCGATATTTCACTCGGGAAAAGAGTTTCTAGAAGCCGAAATTAAAGCAGATTTTGGAGTTTTGGCTGCTTACGGGGAGGTCATACCGTCAACTGTAATCAAACTTTTTCCCCATGGAATTTTAAACATCCACCCGTCTATCTTGCCCAAGTATCGGGGGGCATCACCAGTCCAGGCCGCTTTGGCCGAGGGAGATAGAGCGACGGGTGTAACCATAATAAAAATCGACGAAAGAGTCGACCACGGCCCAATCGTCTCCCAATTTACAGAAGACATTTTACCCCGGGACAGCTTGGGAACACTTCGGGAAAGACTCTTTGCAAGAGCAGCGGAGGCCTTAACTTCCCTTATTAAACCCTACCTAAAGGGCAAAATTAAGCTTCGGGAGCAAAATCACGGCGAAGCAACCTACACGACCTTGGTAGAAAAAGGTGATGGTTTCATTCCTCCCGAGTATCTTGGCACGGCCTTGCAAGGAGACTCCTTTAAGGGTGAATGGAAAATTCCGTTCATCAAGGATTTTTCTCAAAAACCTTCAGCGGGTGCCATAGAAAGATTCATCCGCTCCCTTGACCCCTGGCCGGGAGCTTGGACCCTCCTTCGCCTTTCGGCTTCGGAAGGGCAAGCCAAAAGATTAAAAATCCTAAAAGCACATCTGGATGGCGAAAAACTTGTTTTAGATGAGGTCCAGCTCGAAGGCAAAAATCCGGTTTCCTGGAAAGAGTTTCTGGCGGGCTATCCGAAGGTAGCGTTTGCGTAAGACTTAATTTTTCCCTCTTTCCTAAATTTCTTAAGACAATTAGTACAAAGCCTCAAAGTCATCTTTTTCCCCGAGACTATAACAGCTACTTTTTGCAGATTGGGTTTAAAAAGCCTAATGGTCATTTGGGCTCTTTTATTCCATCTTTTTCCGGCCACGCCGCGACCGTGGCGTTGTGAGCGCCCCATAACTCCTCTTTTTCCACAATTGTCACAAACGTAAGCCATTTTCTTAACTATTCCCCTTCGCAGGTGATTATACTATGATAGTTTTGATATAGTAAAGGATATGCTAAACGTTCCCCTTCCCTTGATAATAGCCGCGTTTTTGCTAGCAATAGTAATTCATGAAGCTGCTCACGCTTGGATGGCCTATCGGCTGGGTGACCCTACCGCAAAAATAATGGGTAGGTTAACTCTAAATCCAATTGCCCATATCGACCCGGTAGGAACAATTCTTCTACCTCTCCTCCTGATATTTTTGAGGTTTCCGATTGTCTTTGGCTGGGCCAAGCCGGTTAGATTCGACCCTTATAATCTAGCAAACCCCAGACGCGATTCTGCCCTTATCTCTCTTGCAGGCCCTTTTTCCAATCTGGCTTTGGCGACGCTTCTTTCTCTGGTTCTAAGGCTGACTTTTATACCCTTCTC
>ERZ1292644.565-Hain-H14-01um-R2-565-length-24202-cov-24_pt1 | contig 24202 bp, 33 predicted proteins | sample MGYA00564402_ERZ1292644 | MGnify/ENA primary metagenome ERZ1292644 (study PRJEB36523, sample SAMEA6512644) | groundwater metagenome | collected 2019-01-09 | study: AquaDiva: Metagenomics assemblies of 32 groundwater samples
ATTCCATCACACGTTGTTGACGGTGCATCGCTTATTCAGCAGTTTCATAACGTATTCGACAAGTCTACCAATACGCCACTGTTCAATCCCGGCGCATATCAGGCCACGATCCAGAGCGGGCCTGATGGCCCACACATCACGCACACAGAGCCAGGGCCAAATCTCGCCTTTCGTGGCGTGGCGTGGTACGGGTTTGAATTAGCTGTGCCTGTCAGATGGCAGGGGCCGCAGGTCTAGCGACCGCTTGACCACTATGGTATACTGAGCGTACAAACTGAAAGTGAATACGCGCGCATGGCGAAACCGACAAACGCAGGCGGCTTAAAACCGCTGGGGAGTGATCTCTTGCAGGTTTGAATCCTGCTGCGCGCACCAATGCCACAGTATCGCGGTGTGATATGGCTATCGCAGGTATCAAGCCCATAAGACGATAGCCCAATTCACGCAACAATTTATACACTCCCATGGGGAATGGCTCCGAGGGCTTTTGATCAAATTGATCAAAGGCCCTTTTTGTTTGCGTGAAAGGAAAACGCCGTGCCCGGACCAGGCCGCAAGGAGCTTCGCTCCCTCAGACTAAAAGCTGAAACGACAAACGGCGTTAAAACTGCGCCCCGTTTCCTTTGGCGTGGGCCGATTGAAGGCATCAACGATACGCGCGAAGTGAAGCATGTCGAGATGCAAGTCGGCATCTTTGGTGGCACTGACGACATCTACATTCCCAAACTTGCCGCTGAATTGGAGTTCGCTAGTACCGAAGCCACATTCGAGCAAATCCCTGATCTTTTCCTGATGGCCGGATTTGGCACGTCCGGCGGCAATCGCGCTGGCAGCGCGCAAGGCGCATCGGGCAGCTCAGTCATCTTCACGCTGATCCCCCCTACCAGCAATATCCCGCCGACCTACTCATGCACGGCTGAAGTAGGCGATCTGGACAGCGGCAGTACCAGCGGCTTTGCTGAAGTGATCGAGTACCTGCTCGTTGACGAACTCAAGTTTGAGTTCAATGGCGGCGAAGCGATGATGGTCAACGCCTCGGCCAGTGGGCGGCAAGGCACCGCCACAAATGCCGTAGGCACATACAGCGCTGTGGGCACGCTCGTATCAGTCGAAGAGATACTATCCGGCCTTGGCTCATTCTGGATCAGCCCAGTGGGATCGGGCTATGGTACGGGCGCAGTCACCGCGGGTAACATTCTGGCTGGTAATGTGACCTTCAAGCCAGCATGGACGCGCAAGTTTCCCGTTGACGCGGGGGTACTCTACTTTCATACGGCGGTCTACACCGGCATGGAAGTGACCGGTGAGCTAACTTTGGAATATCAGATCAGCGGCACGTATGGCGCGGCGGGCAGCGCGGGGCAAGTCGAAAAGTTTCGCGCGCAGCAGCCGCAGCTCATTCGCATGGGATGGCCGGGTGCGGCGATTACGGAAGGCACGACCGTCACAACCAAACTGTTCCAAATCGATCTGCCAGTCGTTTGGGATAGCTTCGACAAGTTAGGTGACATCGATGGCAACGACATCAGAGTCGTGAAATTCACGTCGAAGTATAACCAGTCCACGAATGCCGGGGGTAGGGGCACGGTCACGATTTGCAGGCAGGGCACAAGCGAGTTTTCTGGCGCTTAAGTCAATAGTCCATCAGAAAGGAACAATCGATGGAACATGCACCCGATTGGATGCGCGACCTTGAGCCGCGCGAATTGGCACAAGTCTACCACGCACTCGCCTACGCGAAAGACTACGCGCACGCAGGCATACCAGGGCATGGCCAGCACATGCTGATCGCTAAACTGGCGAAACTACTTGATGGACACGAGTTGCCAGACGATCCCGTGTTTGAAATGGGGCCGAAAAAATGACAACGATTTTTCGGCTCACGATCACCATCGGCAAGGGCGAAGCTGCCCACGAGCGCGAGATCAGCATCGATCCTGATGACATACCGATGGGTGTGCTGGAGGATCTCGAAACACTCGGCACGGCGCGCGATTGGAAGTCGATCCGCCCGATCATTCAAGATTTATTCGGGCTGAGCAAAGACGAGTTTCGCGCCATGACCGCTGGGCAATTCATGCAAATCGCCGCTGCCCTTCCAGGTGCCATCTCGGATGCTACCACAATCCCAAACGGGACAGCACCGCTATTCGGCTGATGCTGTATAGCGGTGCGGTGTCGCGCACGGGCGGGCCTCCATCGTGGCTAGGCGTGCTGCAAATGGCAGAAGAGTGGGGTATCTATCCCGGCGATCTTGTGGAAAAGCGCGGCGGTCTCAAGTGGGCGGCGCGCTGGGCGGCATATCGGAAAGAAGTGGCATGGGTGCAGGGAGAGAAGAACAAGAAGTAGCCCCTACGATCCATTCGTAAGGGCTTTGCGGAGAAACATTAAACTATCAATGGTATCTAAGTCTTGTGGCTCAAGCAAGAACCATTCATAACGTTCAAGTCGCTTCGAATGAAAGACGTTTTGCAAGTATCGCTCACTGTCAAGCATATGCTGAACTTCATAGAGCCTGACAATATCGGGAGTTCCGATACTAATAAATTCGTCTGTCTTGCGAAGACAAAGGTAATTATGTACTTGCGTGCGGCGCTGCTCAGGATGGACACTACATCCAATTTTATAAAATTGGTTATATCGCATGACGTAGACATAGCCAGGTTTACGGATATTGAACGGCGGGTGTTTCTGCATTGTCTAGCCTTTCTTTGGTCGATGCTGCGCGCGGCGTTCAGCCGCGTACCGTTCAATCTCAGCATCTTCAATCCAGTAATCGCGCCCATGCTTGGTTGCGGTGATAAGCCCTTCCTTAATCGCCCAAACGACCGACCGGGCTTTGATGCCCAGTCGGTCAGCCGCTTCACTTGTTGTCATTTCGTTCCCTTTGCGCGCCATGCGTACTCGTTTCGACCGATGTTCCTGCTCTGCCCGCAGTCGGGCAGAGCCTTAATGACCCTGTGCCACTCGTCATCACTGATTTGGCTATCTGTTTTTCCATACACCGCGCGAATGATGTTCGTTTCGCTCTGGAGCTCCTTTGTCAACTTGGAGGTGATCAATTCTTGAATGCTCATTGCTTTGGCCTTTCGTTTGCATTTCCTAACTGATAACACTATACCATAGTCTAGTGTATTGCGCTGTGACATTTGTAACACCTCTGGAAAGTCTTTAGTATAGCAGGGTAGTAATTGGCCGCAGTGATCCGTATTCAAATAGAATCGTCTGGTGATATAGGTAAGGTCAAAGGCGATGTTGACAAGATTGGCGATGCCGCTGATGGCGCGGGTAAGAAGTTCTCCGCCATGGGAGAAATCGTCACGGGCGCGCTTCGTCATATTGGCACGCTGGCGATAGATGCCGTCGTGGGCGGCTTTCAGGCCATCGGCGGGGCTATATCCGATGGGATCGAGGACGCCAAGAACTACGCCATTATCGCGGCTCAGACAGAGGCCGTTATCAAATCGACAGGAGGCGCGGCGGGCGTCAGTGCAGAGCACGTAGCCGAGTATGCTGGCGCGTTATCGGACGCAGCGGGAAAGAGTTTATTTGGCGACGATCAAATACAACAGTCTACTAACCTTTTGTTAACTTTTTCAGAAATAAAGGGTTCTGTTCTCGATGCGGCCACGGCCATATCTGTTGACATGGCGCAGGCAATGGGAGGCGCTCCTAAAGACGCCGCCATACAATTAGGGAAGGCATTGAATGATCCCATAAAAGGAATAACCGCTTTAACTCGTGTTGGTGTGGTATTTACAGAGGAACAACGCGCCCAAATCCAGGCCATGCAAGAGGCCGGCGATATGGCCGGCGCGCAAGGGGTTATCCTGGCTGAACTCAATAAAGAGTTCGGCGGCAGCGCCGCTGCTGCGGCTGCCGCAACCGGCGGCTGGTCTGAGTTTAATGGCAGAATGGGCGAGGCGAAAGAGGCGCTAGGCACAGCAATCCTACCACTGCTCAATCAATTTGCTGGCGTGCTGCTGAGTACGGTCATGCCAGCCATCGAGGGGCTTGCGGCGCAATTTGGCCCAATGGTAGCAAACTTACAGCCAATCATTGCGACCATCACCGACCTTATCACTGGGCTTATGGCATCCTTCGCGGATACAAGCCCGCTCGACACGTTCAGCGCCGCCACAAGCGCCTTGGCGGGCTTTTGGGCTACGCAACTACAGCCCGCGCTCAATGCCGTCTGGACAGTCCTGCAAACGCAGGTGTGGCCGATCCTCCAGGACTTAGGTACGGCATTGTTTCCGCTTGTCGGAGCGGCTATCCAAATCCTTGCAGGCTTTTGGACGGATGTACTTGTGCCGGCAGTGCAGATGCTCTGGTCAATCCTGACGACGGTTGTGTTGCCAGTCATTGCGTCGCTCGCGGGATGGCTTGCGGATAATCTCCCTGGCGCTATTCAGGCAACCGCGGACTTTTTCACCAACACGCTCTTCCCGATTTTGCATCAGGTTTACGACTTCATAGCCGTCAATGTCATACCGATCCTTGCGCTTGTAGCCGAGTGGTTGATTACGAATGTGCCAATAGCCATTCAGGCAGCATCGGACTTTTTCAACACTGTCCTGCTGCCGGCCATCAACGCGGTCTGGGCGTTCATTCAGGATAATGTTTTGCCGATCCTCTCAACACTCTGGACATGGTTGCAAACGACCGTGCCGGCTGCACTCCAAACACTCGCTAACTTTTGGAACACTACACTCCTACCAGCGATTACAGCAGTGTGGAACTTCATCCAGAATAGTATTATCCCAATTTTCAAAACGCTGATCGATGTGAATATCGCTGCGCTCAAGATCGCCATCCAAGCCTTAACCGATATGTGGACAAATACCCTGCTCCCAGCTATCACAAAAGTATGGACGTTTGTACGGGATAGCTTGGGGCCGATTTTCAAATGGCTCAATGAACAAGTACTCAAGCCGCTGTTCGATATTCTCAGCGACATTTTCATGACTGTTACCGGATCAATCCTGCCGGTGTTGACCAAGCTCTCCAGTCTCGTCAAAGACGAGGTGACGAAAGCCTTTAACAATCTCAATAGTATGGCTGGCGCGGCGGCGGGCGGGCTATCCAAAATTGGCGATGCGGTCAAGGGAGTGATTGATTGGATTGGTGATTTGATCGATAAACTCAATAGCATCAGTATCCCCGACTGGCTTGAAGGGCATAGTCCACCGCCGATGGCGGATTGGTTCAGCAATATCGCGGGTGCAACTGCCGCGCTGAACGCGCAACTGCCCGAGCTGGCCATGAATCTCTCGGCTGCTATGCCGAACACAGGCGGCGGCACTACATCAAACGTGTCAAACGCGCGCAATTTCACCTACGCGCCGAATTACTCAGGTGGCGGCGCATTTGAGGGGCCGATGGATCTGGCGCTAGCGTCCAGTTTGGCGGGGGTGTAGACATGCCACTCGGCATAGGATCTGGAATGTTTGCGGCAATCCTGCCGAAAGAAACCACCAATCTTTTTTCCAATCCATCGGGGGAGTTCGGCACGTCTGGATGGACGTTTGTTGAGAGCGCGGTGATTGGCACGAGTTCTGCCTTTCAGCAGTTCGGCGCGTGGTCAATCGATGTCGCGCCGGGACTGAACGGCACATGCGGCGTACAAAGTCCGGCATGGACGGCCAGCAACGGCAGCGCCTACAGCGTGCAGGCGCGTATTCGCGGTGTGAATGGCGTACCGTACCGCATGGCCGTGGCAAATAGTGTCGGGGCAGGATTTATAAGCGGTGGCACGATTACGTTTACCGGCGGCGGCACTTGGCATCACTATAGCATTGCATTTACGGAGCCGACCGGCGCGGCGCGCACCCTTGTCGTGACCAAGAATGCCAGTGGCGATGTCAACCATTTCTACGTTGACGGCGTGCAATCCGAGCTTGGATCGATTACGACCTATATCGATGGGGATCAGCCGGGGGGGACATGGACAGGCGCGCAACACGCTAGTACAAGCATTCGATCAGGTCAATATCGTGGCGGCGGTTCAGTCATAGCCTTGGCTGATCTAGGATTAAGCGTTGACCAATTCCCCGGCGCGGGCATGCCGCCGATTGAGGATAGCGCACAGAGCTACGCCATCACAGACGGTGCGCAATTCCAGCGCCAGCGCGCCGCACAGCGCAAATTCACGCTTACGGCCAAACCAATCGTCGGCACAAGTCTAGGTGACTTCCATGTGACCCGCCGCACGCTGATCGATGTCTTCAAGCCTGATCTTGTTACGCCACAGCAGCCGATCCGCTTCCTGTACGTCGGTGGTCAAGGCACCGTGCAAGTAGATGCGTATTATGATAAGGGACTAGAACTCGGCAACATGGACGGCATCATAGCTGAAAATGCCGCAATCAGTTTCAATGCCTACGACCCATATTGGTACGCGCCTACGCAGCAAGGCACAACGCTCAGTCCAAGAACCAATATCGGCAGCGTCAACTATATCGCCAAACGCTCACCCTATGGCGTCTGGGGAACATTAGGAGCAGTCGGTACAACGGTGCAGACGGCAACCGGAGGAACGGCGATTATTCGCACCTTAACGATCAATTCTGGTGGCACAGTCTATATAGGCGGAAGGTTTGGGAGTGTCGGTGGCACGGCATACCCAAACACTGGGATTTACAATCCATCAATCAATACGTTTGGCACGTTGCTCGGCGGAACGGTAACAGCAGCAGGTACGGTCAATGCTTTTGCGCTTTCGCCAAACGGAACACTCTATATTGGCGGCGCGCAACTTGACGATGCAGGAGGAACAAGCGCACGGGGAATATCGTATTGGAATGGCGCGGCGTTTGGCACGCTTGGGCCTGGTACACTCAATTTCGGAGCGGGGCCAGCCGATATATTTTCGTTACTGTATTCTCCACTCGGCTCGTTATTCATTGGTGGACTTATTGACAGAGCCGGGGGTACGGTAGTCGGAGATATTTGTTTTTGGAATGGTGGATTTGGCTCGCTAATAGGCGATATTAGCGGTGTCTCTGGCGTTGATGATAACGTATGGGCATTGTCCTACACACCCAATGGCCGGCTGTATATGGGTGGGCAGTTCAAGTTTGTCGGTGGTACAGCAGGCACGGCGATGGGGTTTTGGCAAAATAATGCCTTTGGTACAATGGGCGGCGTGTCGAATGGGAGCGTGTTTGCACTCGCACAAAGCGACAATCAGACACTCTACGAAGGCGGCGAGTTTGGCAATTTGGGCGGCGTCAGTGCGCTGCGTATTGCGAAATGGAATGGCGTGCAGCAAGCGCCAGTGGGATCGGGCGCAAACACATCGATCTATGCGTTAGCGCAAGACCCATCGAATGATAACATCATCGCTGGCGGCCCGATGGGGGCGATTGGTGGTCTGATTATGCGCGGTGGGCTTGCCGCATGGACGGGCGCATCATGGACGCGCGGAGATATCGACATTCAATTCCCCGGCGGCGTGTATGGAACTGTATTTGCCATTGCGAGCGCGCCCGATAATACACTCTATATTGCTGGCCGTTGGTTTGGCACACAAAACGCCGCAAGTGTCGGTACAATCGTCAATAGTGGGAGGTCTGTGGTCTATCCGACATTGCGTGTGCGCAGTCTTGCGACATCAGGTACGGTGGAGTTCTATCAGATGGTAAATACCCTGACTGATGAGGCGATATACTTTAATACTGCACTGTTGCCAGGAGAGCAGGCGGTATTGACATTGCAACCGGGACAGCGCTCCTATCAATCCAGTTTTCGGGGTAACATTTTCGGGCAGATTTTGCCTGGGTCGAATCTTGCGAGCTTTGCGTTACGACCGGGGATAAATTACGTATCGTTTTTCAGTAACTCCGATCAGATTGAGGCATCGCTGTATTGGACGCCGCGTAGTTGGTCAATTGACAGTGGGACAATATTCTAATGCTACTGATCGCCCTATTTATCTGGTGGACATCACCGCAGCCGATTGATCCCGCTACACAGCAGTTGCGCATAACGGGCGGGGCCATCCAGTCCATGACCGTCAGTGCCGATGGACGATCCGGTAGCGTCTGGATCGTAGCATCGCGTGAATGCACCACAATCGACTGGTCAGCACGCACAATCAGCGGCGGCGGCCTGCGCACCTTGCGCGCATGGCGAGATGAGTGTGAAAAAGTGTACTTGCCGGTATGACATCCTATTCATGCTATCTTGCCGATGCCTTTGGGAACCGGCTTGCCGACGCGAGCAACTTTCTGACGCTCGAATACAGTCGTGTGGCCAATGCCGTCTCCACAGCCAAAATGACACTTCCTGGCAATTTCAACACACAATATATCATCAATCCCGATGGGCGTTTGGAAATTTGGCGCAAGCTCGACAGCGGGCGTGAATACCTCGATACCGATACGATTTGGCTGATCAAGAAAGTGACCCAGCGGATTGACGCGAGTGGCTTACAAACGATTGTGATTGAGGCTGATACGCCGCTTTCTGTACTCAGAGAACCGGGGCGCTTTGTGTTCGCGTATGCCGGCGCGGCGCAATCGACCTATACGGCTGCGCCTGCCGACGATCAAATCAAGCAGATTGCGCGGGACAACATTGGCACAGGCGCGGATAACCAGCGCAATATTAGCCAATACATCAGCATTGATCCTAATCTCAGCTTAGGTGCGAGTGTTGCGAAAAACTTTGCATGGCGTGATTGTCTCAAGGTCATGCAAGAGTTTGCAAACGCAAGTACGACGGCAGGCACCTATATTGCTTTTGACATTGTAGCCGATACGCCTACGACCTTGACCTTTCGCACGTTTGCACAGCAGCGCGGGGTTGACCATCGCTTCCCTGGTGGTATCAATCCGGTGCTGATCTCGCCTGAACTGGGCAACTTAGGCGAGGTCGTATTCTCTCAGGACTATCGTGATGAAATAACCTATGTGCTGGCCGGCGGCAAGGGCGATGGGATTGCACGGCTTACGGCTAGCGCAGAAGACGCAGCACGGCAGGGGCTATCGCCATTCGGTCTGAGAGAATATTTCAAGGATGCCACGCAATATGACACCACAACGGGATTAGCAGCGGAGGCGCAAGCAACATTGCGCAGCGGCAGGGCAAAAACGATATTCCAAGGCCGATTGATCGATCTGCCAGATAGCAGATACGGCGTAGATTGGGCATGGGGCGATTATGTGACCGCGCAGGCATTCGGGCAACTGATTGATTGTCGGATTGATGCCGTGATCGTGAGCGTCAAGCCAGGTGCAAGCTATGAACGGATCGATGCATGGCTAAGAGGTAATTTGTAGATGAGCGATCCTAATCTTCAAGTCCAGCGCCAAATTCAGGCGCTTCAAGATGACTTAGAGCGGCTCCGCAAAGCTGATGCGCCAGGCGTGTCAGGCACATGGACACCGACATTCGCCGGACTGACTGGCGCAGGGACATATACGTATGTGGCACAAAATGGTTTCTATACGCGCATTGGCAACATCGTGCATATTTATGGCCGGATCGGCATCTCTGCGATTGGCACTCCACCGACCGGCGGCATGGTCATTTTGACGTTGCCGTTTACATCGTCCAGTGTTTCTGGCACGCGTGGCGTGTTGACTTTTGGCTATGTGAGTAATCTCAATCTGACTGCGGGCGCGTACTTGACGGGCAACATTGACCCTGGTGAAGATGGCGTCAGGCTCATGGAAAATTTTGACAATGCCACGTCAACTGCCTATCCGGCGGCAAACTTCACCAACGCAAATTGCGACATTACATTCTTTGGATCATATCCGGTATGAAGGAACGTGCTAAAATGAAAGCTCTGCAACAAGCAGGACATAAAGAAAGTAGAGGGATAAGTGCCATTCACGCCATTTGAAGGGCCATATTCGAATCATTGCGATGTCACGCTGAATCCCGGTAATGGTATTGCCGAGATTACGGTGACGTATCGCGCCAATAATCAAGGCGCATACCGTTGCCAGCTCTGGGAATTATCCCCTCCCTATACCGGTGTGCCGATAATCAAACGCGATTGGGCGCAGGGGCCAGACTATGGCGTGTTAGGGCCATTCGGTTATGGCGCTAGCCAAGTATTGCCGAACGGATCACTTCTCGTGGTTATCCCGGCTGGTCTGGAGAATGCGAATAGCGTCACGCCGACGATTCTCATCGAGCCGAACTTTGCAGCGTCGTATCCGCTGGGCGGCGGAAGCTCCACCGATCCGCGCGTTGATGCGCTGGTCAGTCAGGTCGCTGCGCTGACAGTGCGTGTGACAAACCTTGAGGAGGCGATGAGTGGTGAAAATGGATCAGCACTCACACCTGAGCAGGCGCGAGTGCTGGACTATCTTGTGGGCGCGTATGGGCCGCTGATCAATCCATAAATGCTCAGGGTTGTGGTGTAGGTTGTGGGGCAAACTGTGGTGTCAGCATACGGCAATCGTCAAACTCGCGTGTGACACTTGCGGTTGTGGGGATCTCGTCTTTGGCAACGGCAGGCACAAATTCATACTGCTCTCGGCACATAAACGTGACCACATCACCGTTGCCTAATGCCGATGCCTTGCTGTCAATCGTTTTGAGCATAATCACATCGTCAATTTTTGCCAGCGGCGTCCATAGCTCACCACGCTGTGTAATACCACCATCGACATATGGATCATACCAGCCAATCCGTTGCACTTTGAAGCGCACAAACCCCTTGCCCGATGTGCCACCGCTGATATAGCCCGACGCCGATCCATAGCCGTTGATCATGGACGCCGAACTGCTACCCGAAAATGAACTTTGTTGCAATGATCCTGGCGCGGCGAGAACCATTCCGGTCATGGTGTAAACCGTGGTAACAGCCGGCAGCGCGTAACCCATTGCGTAGTTCCCATCATCCCCAGGTGCAACGGATTGCGGTGTGGGGACCGTCTGTTGTCCGCTCTGCGCAACAGGCGCAACTTGTACTTGTGTAGGCTGGCCGCAAGCAATGAGCGCAAGAGCCAGCGGAATGATACACAGCCACTTCATGATAATCCCTTTCTTGTATTGATATCTATACGCAATCCATCGGCCTGAGTTTCACCACTTCATTGCTATTCCCTCCTATTCTTTGGATGCATTTCGCATGTCCGATAATGGGAATATTCCGACTGTTTATTACGGCATTCGATGTTGCAGTATCGGCAATTGACCACAAGCGAGGCACGCTTTGTCTCTTCGTCTTCCCTCGTCTGCTCATCTTGCATATGCACATGGATCAAGAGCATATAGGACACGCCTACCAGGGTCAACGGTAGAGCGTGTGCGAGTGCGAACAGGAACAGCGCGGCGGGGCTGGTAAACTCTTTCAACCAGCCGTTTTGATTAGCCGCATGAAGAAACATATACAGCGCCGACGTGAGCGCTCCAAATGCAACCGTGGTATAAAACCACGGACCACGACGATTGCCGGCCAAGGCCAGCGCACCAAGATACACCCACTCGAATGCGATGGCTTGCATCACATTGAACGGAAACGGGAAAATGTCATGCTGCTTTGCGAACTCGCTAGAGGCATAGGCCGCAGAGCTGGCAATCAGCAGAACGGGCGGATAGACCTTGATCGCGTGCCACGGCAAGGCGATAATATACCACCATGCTTTACCAAAAAAGCTCTCGCGTTGTCGTGGAAGTGCTGCAATGCTCATTTTTGTTTCTCCGCTCTATTCCTAGATAACTCAGCCTGTCGGTAGGCTGTGCGCTGCTTGTCGGTTGCCAGTTTGCTACATTTTCTACAGCGTAGCACTACAACGTCGCCTGTAGCCCTAAGCGCCCTCAGACGGCGTTTTTGGGGATAGTTCTTGCGTACTACTCGCTACAGGAATACGCTCTGGAATTTCTAGCGTCCATTCGAGCGGTTCTGGCGGCGGCTGATGAAGCCATCGTAGCGGCTCGCCACACGCGCACCACTGATCGGGTACGCATTCCCAATTCTTGCCCTCGCAATGTGTACACGGCTCACTCACACCTGTTAAAGCAGTAACCACAAGCCGATCACACTTCCCGCAATACGCGCTGCCGTTCATATCCCCATCGATTTCTTGTGTTTTTGGCTTCCTATTGCCAAAATCATTACTTTATGGTACAATTGTTCTGTTGATGCCGTTCGGTGGTAGCACCCCACGGAGCCGGTTCGCCGGATTCCTCTCCTAGTCTTCGGACTAGGTCTCCACCGCTTGCAAACGGGTAAGTGTATCAACATACCAGTTGTGCTAAAGTGAGCCGTAAGGCTCCCGGCTTGCAATCCTGATTTGAGCCGTGTGTGACTGGTGGGCCGATTGTCCGTAATCAGCGGGCTTCACCCGGCCAATCGTGTCGCTCCTGTGTCACGGTGTCGAAAGAGCAGGCGCAAGTTACATAAATTCATCTATGTAATAGGTGAGCGCTTTCTTGATTTGACTGATCGTCTGATGACTGACATTCAGTTCTGCTTCAATCTGCCGATACTTGTACTCTTGCCTGAGCAGCCATGCAATTTTAGCGTTCTTGCTTTTGATTTGCGGCGGATACACAATCGTACCAGGCACCGCTACGCTTGTCGCTACCGCGCTGCTGGCTTGCGCCGCCGCGCTTCCCGTTTGCTTGATAGGCTGCGGTACTGGCATCGTCCAGAGTTGCGCCATATGGCCGTTGCGGCGGGAGGCCAATGCCGGCACGCGCGCTGTGTCAAGCAAGTGGATTTCACCATTATGCTCGAACGCCGCCGGATACGACTGGCCACGCAGTAGCTCATAGAGTTGCTGCTTCGTCTCATTGCGCTTCTCTTCTGCCAATAATGGCCGCGCCTTGTCGCCTAATCCTACTCTGACAAAATTCTCGCGATAGGCCGAGTTGATCATCAAGTCTTCGACAAAAATCGTCTGACTGAGCAGGATGACGCTGATCCGCACTTTGCGCGCCTGGCTACCGAGCCGCCGCGCAAACCGGCTCCATCTATCATCAACGATCTTCTTTGTGCCTGATGATGTCAGCCGGAATGTCTCTTCGACAACAGCCGGCACTTCATCGATCAGGATCGTCAAGCGTTGAAAGTCCTCAGTCGGCTTGCCGGCTGTGAAGGCAGTAAACCGATCCGCCATGTCCTGCTCAACATGCGCGAGCAACACAAGAATAGCTTCAATGTCGCTCGTGGCCTCGATCCCGTGCCATTTACCAGGCTGATAATGTGGGTCACAAATGACAATCTGGTCGCCGTTCTGGATACGCTCTGACAAAATAGCTTCTGCGAATGTCGTTTTGCCGGCATCCGTGCGACCAGCCAGAAGAAGATGCGGCGTGCGATCAATCCACGAGAGCCAGTCGCTATCAGGAATGAGCATCGCCCCGACAGGAACAATCTCGCCTTCGATTGTATCGTCTCCACTTTCCAGCATCGACAGCGGCGGCGCTTCCGTAATCGTGACCGCTGCCGCATTGGGGAACTTCCTATCGGCGTAGGCGTAATCAATCGGCGCGAGTGTTTTGAGCGCAGCATGCGCCTGCCACACTGGGACTTTGTAGCCGCGTTGCTCAATAATCAGGCCGCGCATTGCCGCGCTGATGATGGAGCGCAACAGCACATAGCCGAATGCAATCCAGAGTGCGGCTTGCAGCCAAGCGCTGCCGCCGCCGAATTGTATCCAGAAGCGCACATCACGCCCAAAGAGCCAATAGCCGATCAGCAGCAGCAGCAGCGTGAAGGCGCACAGGACGGCCAGAGAGCGCCAGTCTGGTAGCCAGCGGCGTTGTACCTGCCAAGGTGCGCTATCGGCGTGCGGTGCAGCTGGTGGCAACTTGTCTTTATTGTCGATTTCCAAATGCCGCATGCTCATTGGAATGTCTCTTTAGAGTGGCTTGACAATTTGCCTGCACCAATCACGGATAGCTCTAGCAAAATACCGGCGCTCATGGCTCAATGGAACTGCCTTGCTCTCGACAATTCGCGCCGCCTCTTCGCACCCTGCCGCGTACCCAGCTTCAACGGCATTCCTGATAATGACTGTCATTCGCTCATCAAACAACTCTGCATTGCCGCCCGTCATCGCTTTGACAATCTCTTCTGGTAGCATGTTTTTCATCACGCAATCCTCACAATCGCAACTGCTATCGCCCACCTGGGCCGCAAACAACAGTAGCAAGAACAGACTCAGTCAATCAGCCGACCATCGGGGCCGATCCACGGGCTGCTCGGCGTGCTGGCGTCAGTTTGCGCCGCCTCAGCAAACGGCACATACGTGCCACCATCCCAATAGCCAGCCCAGGGATCGTCTGGATTGTACGTCGGCGTTGCGGCGGGTGGCGGCAGTGGTGCGCCCGCCCAATCAGGCCGGACGCGATAGCCACCTTCATACGTTGACAGTATCTTCTCAAGCCAGTTCATGTTAGTCCCTCCTGCTTGACACGATATAGCACGCCACAATCGTGACGAGCATCAACAAATGATAATCGTATGCAATCGCGAACAATTCGCGTGCGTACCAGCCCGCCGCTACCAGCAGTGCGCCGACAAGATGAAACGAGTAGTCGCGCACAATCGGCGGCTGATGGCTGGCGCTGGCGAGGACTGCGCCGATGTGTAGGCGCTCGGTCGGGCCGGTGTACTCGTCGTAATAAACTTCATCGTTCATAGCGCCACATCCTGATATGAAATATGCTTACGCACGATATTGCATATCTGGATATTGATACTCCGACGAGCAGCATCAGCAACAGCATCAGCAACAGCAGCAGCAGCAGCATCAGCATAAGCAGCAGCAGCAGCATCAGCAACAGCATCAGCAACAGCATCAGCATCAGCATCAGCATAAGCAGCAGCAGCAGCATAAGCAGCAGCAACAGCAGCAACAGCATCAGCAGCAGCAGCAGCAGCAGCAGCAGCATCATCATCAGCAGCAGCATAAGCAGCATAAGCAGCATAAGCAGCATAAGCAGCATAAGCAGCATAAGCAGCATCAGCAGCAGCATAAGCAGCAGCAGCAGCAGCAGCATCAGCAGCATCTCGACGCGCTGTGTGAACCTCTTCGATTGTCGCTTCTCCGACTATCCAGCGCTCAGTTGTTTCGATAGCGATGCGTGGCCGATCCTCTCCTTCTGGTACAAACCGCAACGCCGTCCTTGCACAGTCGCACGCAATTCGCACGATAATCTTGCGATCAACGCCGCGTCGAGACGCATACCAGATCATCCAATCTGGTCGTTCGCACGTTTGCCATGCCTGCTCCGCGTCCGTTTGAGCCTTCAACCAGCGCATTGCTTCGACACATGCACCTTCTGACTTGCCAAAATCAAGAACGTTCTTGATCGTCATAGTGCACCTCTGATAGCGTCAAGTTTGGCTTTCAACTCCGCGATCTCTTGATTGGCTACGTTGAGTTTGCGCTCGAACTCTGCCGCAAGCTCAAGCGCCGTCTCGTCAACGGCTTGCGGTGGCACGCCAGCCATGCCATCGAGCCACGCGCGCATTGCCGCGTATTCACGCGGGTCACGCGACCTGGTGAAATTGATCACCTTGTTGCGCACAGCACGGAACGTTGTGTCATATTCTAAAACTGAGGTAATCAGGCGGATAGCGTCCGATCCGTCTTGCCGTGCTTTATCCGCAATCAGGATGACGCGCTCGTGAAAAAGAAAGTCACCGATGGGTGTCAGTGGGTGTTTGCATGCTAGTTCGTTCGTCACGACGGGCGTAGACAGGGAAACAGACGCTTGCGTTTCTGCTTTCACAAACTGGTATGCGCCGCTTTTGATCCTCTGAACTTCGCGCCGCGAAATCATGTGCTTGAATATGCCACCCGTGCCGCGCACATCTTTTCCCAAAACCCTGGCAACGTCTCTACCAGAGAATGCATGATCCCCGAATGCCTGCTTGAGTTTTTCGATGTCCTGTGGTACCATAGCCATGTCTTACCTCTTTCTTTCGCAGCGAGTCGTCTAGTCCATCGCTAGGCGGCTCATTGCTTGTCTACATTCTAGAATGTATCTGGCGAAACCAAGCCATCTGCTACCATGCTATCCTGAATATCGTCCAGAACTGCCAATACCGCTAGTGCGGCATCAGCCATACGATGGAACAGTTCATCGCTGATATATGGCATCCGAACCGCGGTCGCTTGCGCGCCGTTATCCCACCAATTCTCAAATGCTTCAACTAGCGATGCCTTGATCCGATCTTCATCAGATCGCTTCATTCCTGTTCCCCTTTCTTCCGATACAGCATCACCCGCTCATAGCCGAGCGCCTTCAAGATGGACTTGCCAGGGTCACGCCGGCCATTTAGCACGTCGGATAGATAACTCTGTGCTATGCCGGTGCGCTGTGCATAGGCTTTGGCGTTTGGCTGCGCTTGCTTTCTGAGTAACGCTATCAGCTCGGCTTGCGTAATCACATTCTATCCTTCCGCGCATCTACGATACGCGCATAATAACATGTGTCTTACAACTTGTCAAGGGGCAAAGCAAAGCCCGCGCAAGGCGGGCGATTGCGAGGTATGGGGATGGCGCTACTTGGCTTTAATCTCTCGAAACGCCAGGTCAAAATACTTGAACAGGAACAGTTTCTTTTTGATGAGATAGGTCGCAACAGCTTTGCCCTTGACATCCTCCACAACTCGCAATCCACCCTCTTGATATGAAAAATCAGCGACGTATACTATCGCGCGCTGGCGATTACCTTCGTAATCTGTGAACGCCTTTTGCAGTTCGTATCTGGGATGTAGCCGCAGGTCGCTGATCGCGCCTGCTTGCTCCATAAGCTTGAGCTGCTTGTACCGCTCCGCTTCTGCGATGCTGTCAAATGCTACCCCATCAACGGTAACATTTTTGTTGCCGTACTTGCGCGGCTTGATCAGTGCGCGGTATTCGTCAACGGTCATCTCTTCTGTTTGTGGCATGGTAGTAAACTCCCTTGATATTGGGTATTGACATTAGGTAACACGTATGATATAATGGCTTCAAGTTAAAGAAGCGCAGTAAGAAAGGGCAAAACAATGCACGCATACGTAATGTTCGATAGCGAACTAGGCGAATGGTATGTTTCAATCTACGATAGCCGAAACTATGCCAATTCACAGCAGTTTTTCGGATATGAGACTGAGCAGCAGGCCACGGAAGATATGCCACTCCTAATCGAAAATCTACGCCATCGCAGTAAGTAATTATCTAGTTTGGGAGCGGCGCAATGCCGCTCCCAAAGAAAGGGCAAAACAATGCTACCACTGGTTGACGAGATTGTTGAGCGGCTAGAGGATGTCGGTTTCGTGGTCAATGTGCTGTACCCTTACGTGATTGTAAGCTTGCAGATCCGACCTATCAGCGCGATGGAAGTTGCAGAAGCGCTTGACATTGATCCTGAGTTCGTGACCTATAACATGCATGGCGACGTTCGCATTACGTGCGACTAGAAAGGAACGACAATGCAAGTAGGTAACAAGGTAGAATTGCTTCAAACGGGGAACGACTACACTGACACATTCGCCGGTCAAGAAGTGGAGATAGTCGCCATTCACAGCAGTTCGCAGTTGACCGTTCGCACGTACAATGGCATAGAATTGCTCGTTCGTCCATCAGAGCTTGCGCCAGCGGCTAAGAAGATGGGCCGGCCTCGCATCGAACGACCGCCATTCACACGCCGTCCGGTCAAGCGTCTCGTGACGACAGAGCCGGTTGTGCGAATATCCGCCAGCCTGCGCGAAAGTGACATCGCCTATCTTGAAACGTTCAATCCGCGCAATCTGAGCGATGCCATTCGCAAGCTGATTGAAGCGCATCAAACGCAAAGCTAATCAGAAGCCCCGGCGCGGATAGCGACCGGGGCTTTGTCGTGTCTGGCTATGCAACCACATCGGCCAGATCGAACATGGTCATCTGGCCGCTTTTCTTCTGTGCATCGTCCATGTTCAAGCACATCTGATTGTAGTATGCCTCTTTCAACTCCGATGCGATATAGCGCCGGCCCATCTCCATTGCGACCGCGCCGCCGCTGCCAAAACCCCCAAACGGCTCATACACAATATCGCCGGGATTTGTCCAGATTTGATAGCCGCGCCGATACACGTCCAATTGGAGCAAGCAAATATGCTTCTCTTTGCTCTCGCGCACATCGGTCAATTGCAGCGTGTCGGTCTGGCGAATGTCCATCCAGACGCTTTCAGCATACCGCTGCCAGACCTCGACTGAATACGGATTGCGCGTGTCATCATCGGCGGTATACGGGCCGCGTGGCTCTGGCATTGTGCCTTGGTATTCAGTAAAGCACCCCTTGATTGGCTCTGGATTTTTCCCTGGCTTCTTGAAGGTCACGAGATAGTCAGCTATCGCCGCGCCTGAAAAGCTGCTATCGCGCACCACGGCATTATGGAGCAGTTGCACCGCGTTCGTGCGCGTGGCTTGCACTACTGGATTTTTGCGGATCATCGTCTTGCAGTGGTAGATGAATCCGGCCTTCTCCATGAGCCGGGTCAAGCTGCCGGGGAAGTCGAACATGCCGATATAGCCATGCCGCTCTTTGAAGCGCGGCAAGTCCATACAATGCACCGACACAAGCCGGCCTGGTTTGACGATACGCAGCAGTTCTTTCGCAAGCAAGGCGTAGTGCCGTGCGAATGCCCGGTAGGACGGGCCATTACCCATATCTCTTGTTTGGTTACTATATGCGTATAAATCATTGCCAAACGGCGGGCTGAATATCGAGTAGTCTATGCTATCGTCTGGCAAAGTCCTCGCCACATCAATACAGTCGGCGTGATAGAGCGCGTATTTGGGCTTGATGAGTTGATTGACGACGTTCATGCTGTCACCTCTGTTTCTAGCCATGCCGGAAGCGACATGGGCATGTGCGGATCATACGAATCATAGCGTGTTTCTGTACCATGGACGGCTTCGATCATGGTCGTGTGCATTTGACTGATCATCATACTCATCATATGCTCGTGCTGCGTTTCTTTGCGGGCGATATTCTTGATTACATTCGCATCAAGCTCACTGGTCACGATATGATGATGGACGTTCTCTTCTTGCCCAAAGCGCCAGAAGCGTCGCTCGTATTGGTACAGGTCTTCATAGCTATCGGATAGACCGCAGCTCACGGTATGGCTACAGTTTTGCCAGTTCATGCCCCTGCCGGCGATCTTAGCTTTCGTGACCAGCACGCGAATGTCGCCATGCGCGAATGCCAGCATACGATCTGCCTTCACTTCATCGTCATGCCGCCCTGCCACCTCCACCGCGCCGGGAATGGCCTTGGTGATGGCTTCGCCTTCGGGATTGAGGCTACACCATACTACCCATTGCTTATCCGACTCGCTGGCGATAATCTCAGCCGTCAATGCCACTCGATCCTCTAGGCTGAGTTTGCGAGCATTGCGCCGTTCACTCATGGTGCGCGCGGGCTTGCTGAATCCCGGCATAATCAGTTGCGCGCCTTCGGACGCGCCTTCCTGATGATCCAGCTTGACCGTGCTGTTATGGCGGTACAGTTCGGGCAAATGGTAGCGCGATCCGTCATAGCCGATGTCATCAGGGGATCGGAGCATCACCGCCCAGCTTGCCACAAAACGCCAAAACGCCTCTTCCGCGTGCGGCCTGAGTGTCCATTTCTTCGTATCTCCGCCGTCGTGCTGAAAGAAACTCGCCTTGACTGCCTTACCGTCCATTACGCCTAAGAACTCGATATGTGCTAACAATTCGAGCATATCGTTTGGGGCGGGCGTAGCCGTGCAACAGAGCTTGTATGGCGTATCGGCATAGCCTGTCGCAAGCCGCTGGTACGTCTTGCTATCAATCCCGCCCTTCAAGATACTGCTCTCGTCAAGGATAATCGCGGCAAAGTCACGCGGGCTAAACAGGTGAATACGCTCGTAATTCGTAATGTTTAGACCCGGCATCACGTCGGACTGTTCTTTGCAGAGCGTGACATCGTATCCGAACTTTGGCGCTTCATCTTGCGCCGTTTGGCGTGCAACCGCCAAAGGCGCGACAATCAATATCGGCTTATTTGTATGCCGATTAACTTGTTGCCCATAATCGAGCAACATTAACGACTTTCCCAAACCACAGTCGGCAAAGATCGCGCTCTTGCCACGGCGTAGGGATAGCCACGTCAACTGCTGCTGCCAGTCGAATGACATCGGATTAAGATCGCCTATCGGTACATCGAAGCCGCTGGCGCTGGCCTTGATTTCTTTCTCGGCTAACAGCCGATCATATTCGTCCATTGCTCTTTCTTTCGCTCCTATCTATCGAATATGCTCTATTGTAACATACAACGTTACAGTGTGTCAACCCTTGCTTTGCTCTCTTCTGAGCTATAGCCATTTTTATATCGTGCGGTCAGCTTGTCGATATTGGCCTGCATCACATCGCTCATCGGCACGCCGATCAGGGTACACAGTGCGGCGTTGTACCACATCACGTCACCCAGTTCCTTGACCAAATCATTGCCATGATATGCGATGTCTGGTAGATTGCTGATTGTTTCCATCACCTCGCCAGCCTCGCCACCTAGCCCGAGCGCGCACCAGATAAGCATCTGGTCATTGCCGGATAGCCGGTATTCGGGCGCGGGTATATCGCCCTCAATTGTGCGATGCATCTCATATATCTTGTAATCGACATCAGATACGAACGACAGAGCCTTTGTCGTATCAAATCCATGCCGATGACAAATTCCTTTCTTGCAATATTCGATCACTTTGCCCACTCTAGAGCCAAGTTCGAGCGCAGCAAGCATAATCGCCAGTTCGTCATTGGTGAACGTGGTATCCGGCTCATCGATCAACGTCCTAGCTGCCAATTCCTGATAGGTGTCGGCGTCCATTGTGATACCTCTTTTTGTGCTACGTGTGCCCGTGTTCGTCTTTCAACGGGCACACGGCTCAAATCGTCTTAAAATGGCCTTCCTGGGCACGTTTGACCATATCCTAGCGCCTTACCTTAAACCCCCAATCATTTCCATCGGCGTAAGCGGCGTTTGGCCAAAGTGCGACAAGTCTGGAATGGGCATTCCTGGCTCGATGATCTGCTCTTTCACGATCTTTGTTTTCCCGCCTGGGCCGTCCTTAATCTCGAATGCCAGCACGATCTTGCTTTTGTCAGCACCTTGCCTGTGCTGGTCGATCAGTTCGATCAAGTCCTCCAAAAACGCATCCCGCCGCTCTGGGTCAAGCGTCTCGAAATTGATACTGAATTTGAACGCCATGATCACACCTCTTTCAATCGATATTCCAGCTTACATTAAAACGCCTCTCGCCTGGAAAGTGATAGTCGTCATAGTCGCATGGCCCCCAAACAGACCATAAACCAATGCCAAAGTCCCAAAACTTTGGGCCACGGCATACCCATCCCCATGACCAATACAGCCGCCGCAATGTCCAGTACAATCGCCGCATTCTCACACCCCTTTCAATCCTGCTAACGTCCTATCGTAATCACAACCCCTGCTATCACAAATCCCCCTGAGCCTCGCAAGCGACACCGCACAGCCGAGCCTGATTTCCTCGCGCCAGTAGTCCAGCGGTATGCCGCTGAATGTGAGCGGCGCGGCTGGCGCTATCGGCCAGCGCGCCATGGGCTTGCCATACCGATTACTGCCAAGTTCAAATCCACGAGTGCGCAACTTCTCAAGCGCTTTGAAGCTGTGGTCAGTTACCGGTCTCCATTCGCCGTCGAAGTAGTTTTCAGTCGTCATTGTTGCTTCCCTAATACCGTATGTCGTCAATCCATTCGCTGTTCTTGCGACGTTGAAAACGCCCAGTTTCAACGTCTTTTTTTGCCCAATCAAGCGTGCCTTTCAGTCGCGTGCGAATACCCGCGTTTTGGTTTGTCCCACGCCAATCGCCATAGCCATCTCGTATGTATACCCAGTTGCCTTCAATAACAGTAGACACAGCAAGCGACTTCGGATCAGGAATATGCTCCACAACTGGCGCGTATTGTGCTGCCAATTGTGCCGATGTTGCCCATATGTCATCCGCGTCAAATGCGCGGCGCAGCCCCGGCGCATTTTTTTCAGGATTAAGGTTGCCCCAAAATGTGACATCGTTTCCATCATCGCTCATTTGGCCGGCACAATAGAAATGTTGTTTAATCCAATCATAATGGGCTATGCATTTGCCGCCCAAACACCAGATCACATCACAGCCAAGTGCGTGATAATCGTTTGTCCGATCTTTGATCTGTGATCGCGGTATCTTCGTGAATTGCGGTTCAAACACGATTCGTCGGCCATCGGGGCGCGTGAATAGCACATCAGCGCGGCGGTCCCCTAGTGGCACCTCAACATCACCCACAATGCCATTCAGCCACCAGAAGTGATCGGGAGCGCTCAGGCAAATAGCTTGCTTGGCATTCATATGCTCTTCGCTCTGCCCTACGTATGAGCATGTGCGCGGCGTTCCGCCAGTCGGTGTAGGGTTGTGTGCGAAATGCTCAGTAACGCGCACGCCATCTTTTCGTTTGAAAGAACGCCGATAGTGCATTTTATCGGCACACTCAACACACATAAAATCACCTGTGCCGGCAACATCCCACGCAAGAACCGGCTTATTATTCAACAGTGCCTTGATCGGCATTGAATACCTCCTTATATTGGCGAGCTTTTGTGCGCGCTTGTGCTTCTGTTGCGGTGCCGGCCACAATCCGACCAGTATGTTTCATCGCCACGACCCAATCGCCGTTCCATTCGCCGTTATCGGCATGGGCGATCACGATATCATCTGGCGTGGCCTTGCGTACCGTACCGGTGAGATCAGTTGTGGGCAGATCGGAAAATGCTACAATCTCGATCCTTGTGTTTTTGATGCGATCTGCGATACCCTTAGAATCGCCATGGAATACGTGGAATTGGGGGTTTGCGGCGTCCTGTTGCTCTAAACCAATTCCATGGGCAATTCCATGCCCTTGACCATCATGTGGAATGTTAATAGCTAAACTATCCACGTTATCCACCAATTCCACGTTATCCACCAATTCCACGTATTCCATGGCATTTGATGATATTTGGGGAATTTTTGCGTATCGCCCGCGCCCGGTGCGCTGGATCAGATGGTCGTCCATTAGGCGGCGCAGATGATTGTCGAGTGCCTTCATGGACTTGCCAGCCGCCGCTGCTAAGTCCTTCAGATGATACTCTTTATCATCGTCCATGATTGACAGGATTTTTCGTCGCTCCGCTGAGCTACTGGCTTCCGCGCCCGTTGCAACATAAAGATGCTGACACGTATAGTTGTCCCACTTGAGTGCGATGGGTTCATCCACGATCAGATCGCGCCCAGTCATATGCAGCAGCTGTTCATCGGGCATGTCCGGTGAACGGGCTAAAATGAGCGCAGTAGCAACCGCGCCGACAATGCCCGTTGTCCCGCTGATCTCTTCAAACACGTCTTCTGATTTTGCCTTGCGTGTGTGATGAATAACGATAACAGTTACATTGCGGCTTTCGGCCCATGCGTTCAGTTCTTGTAGCGCGTTGTAATCCTGCTCATACGCATCGGCTTTTGGATCGCGCGACGGTCGGAACCGTGCCCATATGTCGATTACGATCAGGCGTGTATCTGGGTGTGCCTCGCAATATCCGTCGAGAAGCGTTATCCCCTCCGTGCCACGTTTCCAGTCAGTGGCAATATCAAAGTTATCCGGCCACGCCTCGCGCTCGCTGATAATGCCTTGTAAACGGCTTTTCATGCGCCGCTGATTACTTTCCAGGTCAAGGTACAGCACGCGCCCGGCGCTCACATCATAGTAATTGAACGCCTTCCCGCCTCCAGATACGGCAACTGCGATACCCAATGCGAGCCATGATTTCTTGCTTTTGGGCTTGCCCGCAAGCATGCATAAACCTTCAGGGATCAATCCGTCAACCGTCCATACGAGATTGGGAAACTCTTTGCGGCGCAATTCGAGCGCGCTGATGATATTTGGCTTGGTTGTCGTGGGGATATAGTCAGGCTTTATCGTTTTTTCGGTTATCTCGCCAGTTTGGGGGTTGACATTCGGCGGGGTTGATTGGCGTAATTCTGGCACACTCAGGGGCTTGCTCTTGCCGTATGCGATGCCGTCTCGAATGGTTTTACGTGCGCCGGCCTCATCTTCGGCGCGCAAGGCGATAGCTGCCCAAAGGCTCTCTTCGATCTCGGTTTCTGAGAGCGCCGGCACGAATCCGCCCATCCACGTTGCCATTTTCAGAAGCACATCATGCTTCTGCCCATCGGGAGCAGTGGCACAGC
>ERZ1292644.433-Hain-H14-01um-R2-433-length-29302-cov-7_pt2 | contig 24173 bp, 55 predicted proteins | sample MGYA00564402_ERZ1292644 | MGnify/ENA primary metagenome ERZ1292644 (study PRJEB36523, sample SAMEA6512644) | groundwater metagenome | collected 2019-01-09 | study: AquaDiva: Metagenomics assemblies of 32 groundwater samples
TAGAGCATCTGGACGATTAGGAATTCTCCTCTATATGCTCTAATAGGAGCTGGATGCTGATGGCTCCACAAACCCTTGGTGATTAATGCAGACTAAATTGATAAGATCTAGATGGTAATTAATGTAACTTATTAGTTTAGTGTACCTTAATAATATATAAGGGCTTATTAGTAAACTTTTAAGGGGAGCTTAATAATTAGGTTAACTTACTTAATAAGTTAGCTTACCTATACTATTAAGCCCTGCTAACAAACCCACTGTGGAAAAAATAACGCCCTAGCGGTTAAACTAGGGCGTTAGCGGTAAGGGGTAGCGGGTTAGGTTTTAGTTAGTCGGCGGTAGTAGCGCCAACCTCACCTTTAGGCATAGGGTAAAGGTGAACGTTGTACCGGGCACCGCTGGGGGCGACCTTACGAAGTTCGTGAAAGCCCAGTTTTACATTAGCGGTATTAGCGGCTTTCAGTATCGCTATAACGCTGTCTAGGCTTTTGAGGTAAATCCTGCCTACTTTGCTTATATTGGCCAGCTCCGTCTCAGCCTTGAATTCAGCCATTTTCTTTACCTTCCTTTTAGTTTTATTTTAGGTTTTAGCTACCCTTTACCTACTATTACTATATACTAAGAGTCTGTAAAAGTAGGCTACCTTTCTAGCTACCCCTTACCTAGTTTAACCTTATAAAGGGGGTTAACCTTACGGCCTTATACCGTATACCGTATTAAGTTATTAAGGTAGTTGTTTAACCTAAATATATAATACTATAAGGGGCTGTAAAAGTATTATGGCGGCGGATACTTAATAGTTTAACTAGGCTTAATAGTTAATAGCTAATAACAAACCCTCTGTTAAGCTAGGCTATACTATTAAGCAGGACTTAATCATTAAATTACCTAAGTTAATAAGTTACCTTAATAATTAGTTTAGTTAAGGTTAATAAATAGGTTAACTAAACTAAACTATTTAGTCAGCAAACAAACCCACTCTGGCTCCTAACTTTTACAGCCTAGTAGGGTATAGTAATAATAGAGAAAGGTAGTATAAGGAGAAGGAAGATGGTAGGCAGAATTAGTACTCAGCCCGACAGATTAGGAGCGTGGCAAGCCTCAACAGGCAGAGCTAAAGAAGAAAAGGTGCGGGTATGGCATACCAAGAGAATGGGCTGGAGAGCCCACTCCTCTAAATCAAGCGAAATCTACACCATGAAGACCCATCATCTAGAAAATGGCTCTACTGGCTTATCCTGTAGTTGTGCCGGTTATGTTTACAGAAACTATTGTAAGCATATAGCTAGACTAGCCATAGTTCTAGCCAATAAGGGAGAAGAGGTTAGATTACTATGAATGTTAAATTGTTCCCTTATCTGGTATTTCTGCTTATGACTCTAATAGCTCTTGATGTCTTGAGAGCGGTAGTATAGTATTTTTACAGCCTAGTAGAATATACTATACTTAGGTTAAAATAAAAGGAGGAGAATGGTCATGGAAGATACGATTGCTAAGCAAAAATCTATCATAGACGGAATGAGCCAATTGGAAATGGCTAGATTATGGAGATTTGCCCCAAGCGGTCATCCTTATTTTGATAGCCAAAGCCCACTATCTGTTTACTTCAAAGCTCGTTTTGATACTCTAGGAGGATTTACACCGTCGATATCTAAGGCACTAGGATGAGAAAGAATTTCGCCTGTATTGTAGCTTATGATTCTGCATATCCTGCAGGCCCATATCATTATCATTTGCCTCTATCAGATGGAAAGAAAGGCAAGTTCACTCTTCATGATACAGAATGGGTTAGCACAGATAACTGTCAGAAGCCCAAAGAGAATGGACAATATAGAAGGTTAGAATTCAGAGTGCCATAAGGAGGAGGAAGAAAATGCCAGCTCTAATCATAGTGTTTCTTCTATTCAGTATAGCAATCAAAAGAAATCCCATAGCCCTAATAGGAGATACGATTGGCCTGTTTATCCTATTTGGCTTGGGATCTTTTATATTTTCCTAGTGAGGAGATTACAATGGCAGTGCCTACAGAAAAGAGCCCCGTAACAAATCAACTCATATCTCAGCGGATGGGCAAGGACAGAGAAGCAACTATTCGCTTAGGCAAGTGTATGACTTGTGAATGTCCTGATGCAGAAGGCACTCTTATAGATCCTCTCAGCAAAAAGGAGTATCGCATATCAGGAATGTGTCAGGCTTGCCAAGACTCTGTGTTTGGAAGCGACTAATTACTTTTACAGCCTAATAGCCTATAATAAATGTAGGTTAAATAGAAGGAGGAAACGGCAATGTGTAATCTGTATAGTTTCTTTGTAAGGCTTGTTGGTTTAACGTATTGCCATATTAGAGTTAATGGTAGGTGTGTTAGACACCAAATAAGTAATAGAAGCTGGGAGATGTGATTATGAACTTCACCTGAGTATATCTAACTGAATAGTGGACGCAAAGGACACCCCATACTTTGTCTGGCAAAGACGCCAGTAACTTTGAGATTGCGTCCCTGGAAAATGAAGGGTGTAAGGGTCCCCTTGGATCTGTCTCTAAGAGATCACAAGTTTTTTAAGGACAAATTAAAAATGAGCATTAACAATCATAAATATAGAAGGATTAAATAACAAAAAAGGAGCATTAATGATATGGATATATGGCATAAGATAGAAGATAATATGGGCTTGGATGCACTTAAGGCATTAGAGATTATATAGGATTGTGGACAAGTAGATGGAGCACATCATAAAACATGGATTATTGATCAAGTTGTCCGCCTATTAACTAGAGATCTTTATGATGAATTTATTACTGAATGGGAAGGCGAAGAGGGGGCGAGATGGGATGTCGGAATAGCACCTTAATTTAATTTTGTATTTTCTTAAATTATGCTGAAAATAGATATTGAATGAATAAGAGACCAGAGCTTTATGGTATAAAGGACAATAAAAAGATATGGATGTGGCAATTGTTGTAGGGCTGATATTATTGATTGGCATGGGGCATACGCTTTTGTTTATTTCTAGCGAATCTAGATTATTAAGAGAATAAAATGGCACATATCACTGATTTTTATTGCCAAACAGATGGATGCGATAATTTGGTTGCTTACAAAAATAAAGACGGATATATTTGCAAGGATCATTTTATGAATAAACGTTCATTAGATTTCTCGCATCCAGACTGGGTCAGTTGTTTATGTGGGCATTTTGGTATATGTGAGCATGGTATCAATGTGGATATTAAGGTAAGGAGAATAGAATGATGGATACAAGCAGAAGGGATTTTCTAAAAAGTTTAAGTGTAGCATCTTTTGGTGCTGTAGCTTTGCCTGTTATTGGCACGCTCTGGAGGCCTCCTAATGATATTATTATAGCCGAACAATTGTCAGATATGGATTCTGTTTATAGCGATGGAGATGTCATAATTGAGTTGGTTGTTAAGAGAAAAGGATATCCTACGCCATTATTGCGCCAGACAATGGCTTCTGGAGCAACTGTACAGTGGGTGCCTGCTCCTGGCAATGAGATTATAACGCCCAGAGGAAAATTAACTACGATCGGAATGTATAGCAACTGTATATAATAAAAATAATAAGAGATAGGAGCTTTCCAAAATATGAAACGTACTTTTACAGATTATTACCTTATGATAAAAAAGGGCAGGTCTTAAAGATGAATACAATGGCATTAGCATATACTATTATTACCTTCTTAATATTGATAGTATTATTTTTAGGCGGCATGGTATTGTATTCAATTAATCCTTTGGCTTTATTTACCATTACTACAATTTTGGTTTTTGTTTTCTTGTTCGTTTGTACATATGTTCTGTACCATGTATTCTTTGGCCTGATGGGCGAATCTTAAAAGGAGCCTCTTAAGAATGGAACAAAAATTATCATTATCGGAATATATAGAGCTATTAAATAGCCAGCCAAGAGAAATATATCCAGACCGTGCAAATCACCTAGGGCAAGATACCTACGAATCTTTAGCAAAGGCTGGATATAAATGTGTGTCCGTGCATAAGCTGTTTCTTGATAGCAATATAGTACAAGTAACCTTAATATTCCATAAAGAGGAATGAAATGCCTCATGTTACTGATTTGTATTGCCAAATTTCAGACTGCGATAATTTAATCGTTTACAAAGATAAAAGGAAAAATATGTCTGTATACGAAAAATTAGCAGAAATTGCAAAACTAGAATATGATTGGAATAGTTATGGCAGTCCTCCCATTCATAAGGATGTTATTGAGTGGGCGAGATCTTTTTATGATAAACTAACATTGTCTATAGATCCGTATGTTCTTCCTACTCCTAGAGGTGGAATTCAGTTTGAGTGGCATAATGAGAAATATGATTTAGAGATTGAATTATGTTGCGATGGCAGCTTAGGAATATTATGGGATATACACGATGCATCTAAATTATCAGATGCAGATTTCATATTAATTCGAAATATTGTGGAGAAAGGAAATAATTGATAATGAAAAGTTATAACGATAAAGAATTAATTATGTTTTATAGGCAATGGAGCGAAGAGTTTTATTGTGCGGGGTTTATGCACCCAGACAAAGACACAGTACAAGAATTTTATAATTGGCTGCAGAGGCCTGATTATTTGGAAGAGGAAGATATAGGCCCTTATGCAGATTATGAATTAGAAATGATAAAGGTATTTCGAGAGATAGAGGTAGAATAATGAGTTGTGGAGAATACGAGGTATTTTTTAAAGTATATGGCGAAGAATGTTTCAATGAGGAGGAGGCATTATCACAACTTTTGCATGATGGTGTATTATTTTGTAATTATTATGATGCAAGACATCCATTATATCCAGATGCTGATTCTAATAGAACTGTAGTTCTTTTTGTTAATTGCAATGATTTGTTCGAGTATGGTGCAGATTCAGAAGAATTGTCTAGCAAAGAAGAGCTTCTCAGTTTATATAAGCTTTGCAATGAGAATGGTTATGGCTTAGAGAAATGGGTAGCCTTAAAACGACAATACAGACCTAGACCTGATGTGGAGCAACGTATGAAAGAGGATGGTTGTTGGGATGAAGAATTAGAAAAATTATCTCGATAAAGGAGTCCCTTAATATTATGAATGTAACGCTTAGTAGAAAATTTCAAGTCGCCCCTTACGAAATGCATGAAATAATGGTATCGTTGTCCGAAGCAGATTTCATAAATTTGTCGGAGGACACAATGGCAAATTTGATAACGATGCGGAATCTAGCCCATAAAATGCTGGTTGCAGAGATGTTTATTTATCATGCATTGCCAAAGAAAGAAGAAATGGATGCGATAAATTCGAGAACAGCAAAAATCCAGCAAGCTTTATTGGAGGAATAATAATGCCAACTGTCATTCAACGATGTTCTTGTAAGCACGAGCACCAGGATAAGTATTATGGCTCAGGAATGCGAGTATATAATACATTAAAAATTGGCTCTAACAAAGCTAGATGCTCTGTGTGCAAAACTGAAAAGACTGTTCTTATCGATAAGGAAGGATAATGAAAATTACTTACGATCCTCAAACTTCATTTTATCATTGTTGTGATTGTGGATCAATGCAAACAATTTTTGATGAAAGACAACATATACTATATTGCCGCGGACAGCATTGGGATAGCTGTCTGATATGTGCTGGAAAGAATACGGCAAGCATTGTAACTTATGTTTGTGCCTCATGCCAAAAGGATAATGAGAGTTACAAATTTATTATCGAGGATGAGGAAAATAGAAAATTATATTTCTGCTCTTGGGGACATTTAAGTAGTTTTGTTGTGAAGTATAATTTAAGTAAGGTATTTGAACAACAATTATCATAAAATTACTTTTACAGCTAATAGGGGTATAATTTGAATATAAGGCTTTTATCTAGACTAAGGTGCTATAATTGTGGATCCCTTGAAGAGGTAGTTTCTACCACTCCTGCAATTAGCTCTGAATTGCCTATTAGTAAAGATAATTATGTTTTGTTCGGCAGTGGTGTGGATAATTGTGATAGATGCGGCAAGTTCAGGCCATACGATGGAGATAAATGTTTGGATGAATTAGAGATTATAATGATTGATTTCCTGGGACATAACACAGACGGCTCTGCCAATTATGTTCCTATTGATGCTGTAGATTACAAAATCGTAGGAGAATAGATTGCAAAACTACTTGCCTGGAAGGGAAGAGGGCGAGGGGCATATAAATAATTTTATTGAAATGGTTCTTATAGAGATTAATCCGTACAGCAGATTGAGCGATTCTGCACTTGCCGAGATTGTCCAAGCTAAATGGAGTGAATTAATTTCTGGATTGAGTGGCGCAGAGCTATCGCAAATTCTAGAAGAGCCTATATTGTCTAACCAGCAAGTATTATTAGACGATTCTTTGCTTTATAGATGTGTAGCAGAAATTCGTAGACGACTGAATGCGGGGAACAATTGATGCGAAAAGAATAAAATGCGATCTCTGCAAAAAAAAGAAATCCGCCATAGAGATTATCTTACATTGCAGATTTGGCCAGATTAGGATTTTTATGCTTATAAAGAAGAATTAGATTTTTGTAATTTTTATTGCTTGCTAACTTTTTATGGGGAAGTTACGAACAGCATAGGACACAAATAATATATTAGGAGAATATTATGCGAGATGTAAACAAAATTATTCTTACTGGCAATTTAGGCACAGATCCAGATCTTAGACATACTGCCAATGGAAATGCTGTTACTTCTTTTCGTATTGCCGTACATGGAATACAGGAAAAGGATGGCACAGATTGGTTTACTATAATAGCTTGGGGCAAATTAGCAGAAATTTGCAACCAATATCTCTCCAAAGGAAAGAAGATATATGTAGATGGGCGTATACACAATCGAGCATGGGAGAGCCCAGACAAACAGATACATTACCGCACTGAAATTACAGCAGATGACATAATATTTTTAAGCAGGGACACAGATGATGAATCAGCCAAGGTAGTTGATTTGAATCCTAACGAATCAAATATTTCTGACAAAGAGGGAAGCGAAGCATCTCAATGAAAGCATACCATTTCCTAAATCAGAACATGCGCTCTGGCTTTGGCGATGAGCCAGCATGGACAGTCGGTGAGGAGCGCACATGGGCTGGCAAGACCCTTAAGCTCTGCGAGCGTGGCTACCACCACAGCCCATCTCCTTACGATGCATTGCAATATGCTCCAGGGTCGATGCTGTGTGAGGTGGAGGTCTCTAAGCCTGTGGAGCAGGATGCAAGCAAAGGCGTCTCCTGGACACGAAAGCTTCTCTCTGCTCGAGATATAAGCGTAGAGCTTAGGATCTTTGCATGCGATTGCGCTGAGAGAGCATTGCTCAGAGAGCGAGAAGCAGGGCGAGAGCCAGACCCCAGCACATGGGATGCGTTAAGAGTGGCTCGCCTTTATGCAGACGGTAAAGCATCGAAAGGAGAGCTAATGGATGCTGCTGATGCTGCTTATGCTGCTGCTCGTGATGCTGCTGCTGCTTATGCTGCTTATGCTGCTTATGCTGCTGCTCGTGCTGCTGCTGATGCTACTGCTCGTGATGCTGAAGTGCGTTGGCAAATAGAGCATCTGCATGAGCTTTTGGGAATTGCATAAGCTTACTTTTACACCTTACTACGGCATAGTATAATAAAAGTAAAGAAGAATGATAAAGACTATAACTTTGGAGATAATATTATGAAACAGAAAATATGGCGTTGTGGCGCAGGATGTCCAGATTTTATAACTATTACTACTTTTCCAGATCCGCCAGATCCATCGGCTTATTTAATGATAGAATATTTTAGTGAAACAGATTCTTTCTGGAATCGAATTAAAGCTGTATTCAATATTCTTCGGGGCAGAAGGCATCTTTGGTGCGAAATAACTTTAGAGGACGATCAAGCACTAGAGATTTCTGAAGAATTATTAGAAGCAAATAGGAGTATTAAGAATACTTATACCGATAACAGCACAGTTTAATAATGATTGAATCGTGGTTTGGAATATTTCTCCAAGGATATGTTTGCGGAGTTCTTGCTGCTATAACTATTTTTTTCTTAGTAGATAAATTTATGTCTGATCATTAATCATGAAAATTCTCAAAGTTATAGTCGGATCAAGAGCACACGGCTTAGATACTCCAGAATCTGATACAGATTATGCCAGTGTAGTTGCTGTGCCTACTACAGATGTGCTGAAAATAGGACAGCAATTTAAGGACAGGCATAATGTAAATGGATCTGAAGATAATGTTATTTATGAAATCAAACATTTTCTAGCTTTATCTATGAAAAGCAATCCTACAGTTTTAGAATTATTTAAGGCTCCTGCGGAATATAAACATTCTATATTTGGACAACCACTACTAGATTTGTTTCCGTATGTATGGAGCAGCCAAGGGGCAAAAAGCGCAGCATTAGGATATAGCAGAGACCAATATAATAGATTTATTAAGAATACTGAAACACGTTCTAGAAAATATGCGGCCACCACTATTAGAGTTTTGTATCAAGCCTATCAGCTTTTGTTAACTGGTAATTTTAATATTAGAGTTGTAGATTCTTCTATAGGCGAGCAATTAATAAATTTTAAGAATGGATGGTTTTCTACAGAAGAATTCTTAGAAGCCAGAAATTTTTGGGAGGAGAAGGTTAAATCAGCCTTTGACTCAAATCCTAATAAAGAATCCGATGTGAACAAAGTTAACGAATATCTCTTGTGGTTGAGGAAAGAGAATTGGTAAATCGAGGTTTATATGGTGCTTAAAGAGCCATGTGGTAATTGGGAAGCCGAGGGCGACCAGCAAGTCAACAGCGAAGAGCATGACTGGTATCCTAATTACCATGCTAGTGGTAGATGTACTGGAGCCGAGGGATGTTTATGGTATGAGAGCCATTGTAGAAAGTGCGGATGGTTCATTGCAGAATGTGGATGTGGGTGCTGTAATGGTATGGGGAAAATCAGCACTCGAGCTATGCGTGCCTACACAAAGATAAAGAAAAAAGCAAGGCGTGGATAGAGAGGGGAAATTGGTAATAAAATGTAGTGGCCTGGTAGTTAATTTGTGTGCTAACGATTGCAAAGAAAAATGTGATAAACGTGGCTGTGAAAATTATATGTGTGGCGATCATAGTTATGCATTATTTAGAGCAGTATTATGTTGGGATTGCTATAATTCTGATGACTTAATAAGTATAGTGCATAATTGGATTTTAGGAGAATAATATGGACGATTGCACATTTTGCAATCACACTAAGGAATCGCATACAGGCAATGACACAGGCCCAATAAGTGGTTGTTCAGAATGTCATTGTGCTGTTTACACATCTCCAGAGCAGAAGGTTAAATATGAAAAATTTATACAGGATTTTAATACTCCTGTGTCTGTAACACCCAAAGAATTAGGACGTAGAATTCATGCTTTAGAATATGGACGAGATTTAGACGACCATGGTGGAATGTCCTGTCCATGCGATCTTATAGCAATGTTCTATCTTGGAGTTAGAGAACCAACTGGTGTATATTGGCCAGATGGCAAAGGTGGTAATACTTGGAAAAGGTAACTGAACAACTATATAATTGGATGTCTATTCTTGATAGTGGTTCGAAAGGAATGCTATAGAATGCCAATACAAACTATATCCAAAACTGAAAACGAGTATGGAGCTGGTGAGGTAAGGTCGTGGGCTAGTATTCTTGATGATAATGCCATGCATCAAGCCGAGAGAATTTCAAGACATCCCATAGCGCAAGGGCATGTAGTTTTATTGCCAGATGCGCATTATGGCTATGGCCCGCCAGTTGGCACAGCTATAAAAACCAAAGGAGGAATAATTGTATACGCTATCGGTAGCGATATTGGATGTGGGATGATTGCTGTTAGAACCAATTTGTCCAGAGGAGATTTTGTTGGAATAGAAGGCAAACTATTGTACAGAATTAGAGAGACTATACCATTTGGTGTTGGTGAGTGGCATAAAGATCCGATACCATCTGCTTATGATTTTGTGTCTAGCAATGGGTATCCCAAAGGCTTAGATAATGCGAAAGTTTTGTATTATATACTGAAAAAAAGAAACTTATCTCAATCTGAGAAACAAGAATCCCTTTATAAGACTATTTTACAACAATATGCTACGGGCGGATCTGGAAATCATTATTTGGAGATATGCCAAGAGAGAGGAGAAGAAATTATTTGGTTTGTTTTGCACTCTGGCTCGAGGGGAATAGGATTACAACTTGCAGAGGCGCATTTTAATCTATCTAAAGAATTTTGCGATGCAAATAATCTAGTAGTTGAGCATCCAGAATTATCTTATTTTCCTGATGATGCTGATGGCTTCCAAGAATATTTAAGTGATATGCAATGGTGCCAGAGATTTGCCTTTGCCCAAAGAGAATCAATGATGGATTTGTTGTGCGATATTGTTCAAAAAGAAATATCACATTTAGAAATTATTGATCGTATTAATTGCCATCATAATTACGCTGAAGAAATTGAGCCTGGTGTGTGGCTTACTAGAAAGGGTGCTATCAATGCGGAAGAAGGTAGAATGGGTATAATTCCTGGCTCTATGGGTGCTGCTACATATATAGTTCGTGGTCTTGGCAATAATGAAGCTTATTGCTCTAGTCCGCATGGGGCAGGAAGAATATATGGACGAAACCAGGCTAAGAAAACTTTGTCAATAGAAGAATTTAAAAAGCAAATGGAAGGCAAGTTTTGGCAAGACAGAGATGCCCATAAATTATTAGATGAAGCTCCTGCAGCATATAAACCTATCGAGGCTGTTATTAATGATTCTGTGGATTTAGTTCAGCCAATCGCAGTGTTGTCGCAATTCATAAATTATAAAGGATTTTAATATATGCGAAATTGTTGGAGACATGAGAGAATGTCATATAATCCTAAATATGAATATCCTGTGTGGTGTAATTATTGCCAGAAGAATCATTGGTTTAAAATAAAATAACAAGGGGACATAAATTATTTTTACAGCTTATGAAGGTATAATAAATCTATGAATAAAAAAGACGAGCGCAATAATACTATTTGCCAAGAATATACTGAGGGTTATACCTTGCAAAATATTGGCGAGCGATATAATCTTAGCAGGGAAAGAATTCGCCAAATTGTTTCTGAAAGATCTGATGCAATAGATCTGCGCATTAAGCGAGAAGAATTGCGTTTATTAAAGAAAGGAGAAAAAAGCCAGAAACAAAGGAAATATATTTTGTGTGTAGCAGAATGTGGTAGGGCTGTTGTTGGAAAAACTAAATATTGTGGAGATGCTAGATGTCGTAGTAAAGTAACATATGCCAACAATCCACAAAAGCACATGCAAGCTACTAAAAGTTGGGCATCTAGAAACCAAGAAAAGGCTACTGATAATGCAAAAGCAATGGCTAGAAAAGCTTTTGAGCGAAATTACACTAAAGTTTATTTAAGGAGATACGAAGATATGCAATGGGAAAAAACATATAAGAAATTGGTAACAGAAGCTGCTTTAGCAGAAGCAGAGGTGAAAGCACGATTAACATTAGCTCAGAAATCTTATGATGATTTTCTGTCTGCAGGGCAAAAACAATCAGATATTGCTCGTGCACTAAAAACAGAAATTAAATATTGTACAGCACAGCTTAATAGGCTGTGGTCTTTAAAACAAGCTTTTAAGAATGCAGACAAAGCAACTAATGCGTATGTTACTCCAGCAGAAACTCCTTCTGCGCCAAAAGTAGTGAGTGGGCAAAGAGGAACAGTGGCTTCTAGAATTGCCGATTTAGACAAGGTATACGTTAGCGATTTGGTAAGAGAAGGGTTTACTAGAAGTACTGTTTACCATGCCTTGACAAAGCAAGGTTTTGTCCGCTCTAATGATGTTGTTGGTGTGTTTGTTAGGACAAATGGTAATTAGTTTATTTGGTAGTGGTATTTCAATTGGCAGAATCCTTGTCTTGCTCCTGGCAGCAATTGTCAAGGGAATGTAGGTTCGAATCCTACCCACTACACCAATTTATCTGGGGGAGTAGTTCAGTGGGAGAACGTTGCCCAAGCTGCACAGCACTATATTAGAATTGAATGATCAGAAATTAAAAATAAAGGGATTGGAAGAGAGATTATGGCAGAGCAAATAGAGCAAGATTACGAGATAGACCATCAATCATTTAATTATTGCCGAAGATTAATAGAAAGATATCCAGAAGAGTTTGGATTTATTGCGTCTGAGGATATCTTAGTGGTTCGTAACATGGTTGTTGGCCATTCAAGATATTATGCAGCCACTTCTAGGATTCATAAATTTCTCTGGCCAGTTATGGATTATAAAATTCTGATAAAAACAAATCAGTGCAATTATGGATTGTTACCAGAGAATGCTCAGATATTAGTAATGTATCATGAATTAAAACATATTGTTGAAGGAGAGCCTTATAAACTGATATACCATACCGTTGAGGATCATGATTTTATGGTTGGCACTTTTGGAATGCATTGGGCATTAAGGGAAGATTTGCCTAATATATTAGAAGAGGCGATAAATGAATTTGTTCCAACTAGGTAATTTTGTATTACATTCTGGACAGCAATCTTCTTTTAAAATTGAATGTGATGCTTTAACAGAGCAAGGCTGGGAAACTATGGCTGCTGTAATAGCAAACAATTGGGAACTTTTTTGTAATGTTATTGGTATCCCATATGGTGGGGTAAAATTAGCAAGCTGTTTGGCAAAATATGCAGTTGATTCTGATGTTTCTCCAAAAGTTCTATTAGTGGATGATGTGCTAACTACTGGGAATAGTATGGAAGAATATAAATGGCACATAGAAAACGAAATAGGAGATGGGCCAGTAATTGGTGCAGTCGTTTTTGCTAGAGGAAAATGTCCTGATTGGATTTTCCCTGTATTTCAGATGAGGAGCATATAATGCATCCATGATGCTATGGTTATAATTTCTTTGTTGGTGATTTGCAAAAGGGCTGGATTTGTCCACAATGCGAAATGATTTTTTCGCCATATGTGAAAGCTTGTTGGCTGTGTAATATGGCTAGGCCCTTTTCGGGCACAGATACTCCCAAAAGATCTATGGCGGAGGCATAAGATGGTATACGAATTCAATAAAGAAATTGAACAAAGTTTCACTAATCAGCAGAGAATATATTTACAGATGCTTTATGACGAATGTTTAGAATTGTGAGCCAACTATAAGATGCTTGCTCCTTTGGTCGCATTAATTTATAGAGATTGGGATCCTTTAACTGAAGAAGAAATAGAAAATATGAAAAATGATCCAAGGATTATGGCTATGATTAGAAGGTCGTTGCAAGATATAAAAGAAGGGAAGATGTTATTGTGGTCGGAAGTCAAAAAAGAGTTGGATTTATGATTGTCATAATTTTAGGATAGTGGTAAATGACTATACGAATTATTGAGTGTCCATTTTGTTATATTGGAATTCCTTATAAGGAGCTGGGAAAGCATTTTTATGAGTGTTTATTAGCAGTATGGAATAAAGGAGGTACAATGTGAGTAGCTGCAATATAAGAGACTTACCATAGAAAGGAGGAAATTAAGTTGCTAGCATTGGACATAGCAGGCGGTATAGTTTTCCTAATACTTCTGCTATTAGGATTATATCTGACAGTAGTTGTATTAGCGAGTGGTGTAGAAAAATATATAAGCAAGAAAGGAAAAGAATAAATGCATAAAGAAGAAAAAGGACAGGTAGTTTTAGGGTGCTTGGGTGCGGTAGCGGCGGTGTTAGTTTTCCTATTGGTATTAGGGTCGTGTGCTAGCACCAAAATGGTGCCAGCAGGAGAAGTAGGGGTAGTTACTGAGTGGGGCGCAGTTACTGGTAATGTTAGAAATCCAGGATTACATTTCATTACACCAGTAAAGGATAATCTTGTGAATATGAGTACACAGACACATATTTATACAGTTCATGCTGGTGCAGCTAGTCATGATTTGCAGACAGTTGCTACAGATATAGCATTAAATTTCCGATTAAGTTCTGAAAGAATGGCAGGTATATACCAAACATTTCGGCGTGATATCGATAAACGTGTTGTGCATCCTTCTGTTCAAGATGCTGTAAAAGCAGCCACATCCCAATTTGCAGCTTCTGAATTAATTACTCAGCGTCCACTTGTTAAGCAAAAGATAGAGGATATTTTGCGAGAAAGGCTTTCTCAGCATGGAGTGGTAGTAGAAGGCGTTAATATAACAAACTTTGAATTTAGCAAAGACTTTACAGAGGCTATAGAAAAGAAAGTAACAGCCGAGCAGCGGGCGCATCAAGCAGAAAATGATTTAGCTAGGATTAAAATTGAAGCGCAGCAGCAAATAGAAACTGCTAGAGCACAAGCAGAATCAATAAGAATTCGTTCTGCTGCATTGGCCGAAAACCAAAGATTAGTAGAGTGGGAAGCAGTACAGAAATGGAATGGTGTGCTGCCGCAGTATATGCTAGGCGGAGCAACTCCATTTGTTAACGTAACCCCACCATCAAAATAGGCTTATAAGCTGCGATATTATAATGCTAGCAATGGAATCTGAGGTTCGAATCCTCAGTATAATATCGCAATGTGAGTGGAGAGTCTCACATAAATCCTCTCCCCATGCTCTACTTTAACATAAGGTGAAAAGATGTCAATATGGACACTAGTGATAGTCTTAACAGTATTAGCTGTGGGAATACAAGTATACAAAGATTTTAGAGGAGGAGGTTAGTGGTTTGAGGCCACTCATCCAAAACATGCTGAGGTAGCCCAATTGGTAGAGGCGTCTGCCTCAAGCGCAGATTAGTGTAGGTTCGAATCCTATCCTCAGTACCATAATTCTTTGTTAGACAATGACGGAAAAATGCAGCATAATATTTATCTGTGTGTGTGGCAGAAGAGGAGATTCAAATAAATTGATGCAGCATGTTCTCGAAGACCATGATATTACTAGAGATGCTGTAGGCATTTCTTTTAAAGTAAAGGAGCCAGTTTCTGTATAATGTCTTGGATCAAAAATAAAGCTGGTTTGACACACAGAGGAAAAGAAGTTAATGTTCTGGGAACAGTATTGCATGATTCTAAAATATACTTTAAGGTGCACATAATAGAAGATAACAAAGATATTCATGTATTGCCAGACTGGCTGGAAGATGAAAAATCTGATCTTAATATTGGTGCAATAGTTCGTAGACGAGGACGACCAAGGAAAGTTAAGTGATGTCTGAGCCACCAGAAATAAAAGAATTAAATTTCGATAAGTTCCATCCATTAGACCATATTATTGCTTCTCCATATTGTTGGGGATGGTATGGTGGGCCTTGGAATCATCTAATACTATGGTATGATTTTATATTTTCCAAAGTTCTTGAATCTAAGCTGTGTAAGCTGGGCATGCATTTTTGCACAGAAGTATACCATTATAAAGCTGGCAAACTTATATCTGAGGATACTGAATGCCCATATTGTGGCAAAGTAAAGGAGAAACGATATTAATATCTTTTTCGATGTCGACGGTACTTTGATTGGCTATGATGATGTCCCCAGAGATGAAATTATTGCATTAGCATTTGCATTATTCATGTATGGACATAATGTTTATGTAGGATCTGGTGGTGGAACAGAATATGCCAGAATGATTTGCGATCGATTAGGTATGGAATGGGCTATGGTTGTTCCTAAATATCCGATCCAAATGGAATACGATTTGTGGATTGATGATGCTGCTGAAGCGGGCGGAAAAATTAATTTGTTAGCTTTGCCGAGGCACGAAGAGTGATATTTACCAAAGCATTTGTTCCAGGCGCAACCGTAGAAGAAGTTTTGTATAATACCGATGTGTATAATGGGCTGTACGCTTATAATTACTTAGGCGAGCATAGCTATACAGTTTTGGACTGTATAGATACTAGTATGGTGTATGATGCTCTGTCTAAACGCCTGCGAGCCTATCCACAGCATCATATATCCATAAAAATGTCGCAATTGGGATTTCAGACAGATCTTATACAAGGCATATTGGTTCAAGCTCTAGATGCCCATTTAACGGTGTTTTTTGATATGGAATCTAGCCAATATACGGACATTATCTTAAATAATTCTATTGAGCTTTTTCAAAAATATGGTAATGTAGGGATTACTTTGCAATCTAAATTGAAAAGAACTAGGGCTGACATGGAAAAAATATGCGAGCTAAATATGCCAGTGCGTTTGTGCAAAGGCGCATATAAGGAAAGAAAAGAAATATCTTATTATGGCAATGATGATATTAGAAAACATTTCTTTGATAATATAAAATTTTCTTTGTCCAACAATAAAGGGCTGACTGCTATTGCAACACACGACAAAAGTTTGATTGGCTCTGTCTGCAATTTTGTAAATTTTAGAACTAATTATTTTCATTATGAATTCCAAATGCTTTACGGGATTAGGCCAGATATTTATAAATGGCTAATAAGCGAAAAGAAAGAAAGAGTTCGATTATATACTCCATTTGGAGATAATGTTTGGCCATATTTTTGGCGTAGAATAAGAGAAAATCCAAAAAACCTATTACTTGCTGCAAGGAGTATGATTGGTGTCTAATCTAAAAGATTTAATTATTTCTCATCTAGATGGATCTGTTTTTGGCGTTTCTGTCGAAAGAGTAGATTGGAATGGATATACAAAATTATATTATGACTATAAATATGGAAGCGATGCTGATCAGGCCAATATGATGCTTGCTCTACAAGAGATAATTAGCGACGATGGCTTGGATGATGGGATACGCAATACCGCTAAATTATTAATGGATCATATTGCCAGAGATGTCTGAAATACATTCTTACATTAACGAATATATAATTGCTCCTATTGTCCAGGTTGCTGGAAATGATGGTGAGCAGTTAGGAACTATGTCTGCCAAAGATGCTTTGCTATTAGCGCAATCTAAGAAATTAGATTTGGTGCAAATAACATACAAAAGCGATCCAATAGTATGTAGAATAATGGACTATAATAAGTTTCTTGGAGAGAAAAGCATCCCACGAAAAACAAAAAACCCAGGTTTTAAAATAAAGAAAGGAGCAGAATGAAATTGATTGATAATAGTAAGATTTTGCCACCAGAATATATTGTTGCAGTAGAAAGTTGGGCTGATGAAAGCTCTATGGATCTGTGGCCAGAAAGTGCATTAAGAGATTTACTGCAAGAAAGAGAAGTACTTCTGGATGTCTTAGAAATGGTAGAGCCATTACGATATGAAGTTGTGGAAGATGTCTTGAATGTGGCGAGACCGAACAGGAATGCATAGGAGGAGAAAAACAATGTCTTGGAACCATACTACTATTAGTACGTTTGCAGTAGATTTGCTGGATAAAATTAAGAATGGATACCACGTCTTGGGCGTTGTTCCTACTGGGGAAATTATAGATTGCATGGATATTGGTAATAATACCATTTCTTTCCAAAAAGCCTTTCTGCGACATCGAACTGGGCAGGATTATGTTTTGGAGGAATATTTTGCAATTAAGGATTTGGATTGTGATGGTTGCTCTAGTACAGGAACATTTCTATATACTTTTGGAGATGCCGTTTCTAGTCCAGAATTATTGTATCGAACAGAAGATGGCGATTTAATTACTAAATCAGACTATGATGTGTTGGCATCAGAAAGTCTTAGAGAGTTGCCAGACATAGTATCAATGGATTATATTGAATATTAACTACAATGCCTAGTATTGAAAAATCTATAAGAAGAGAAAGAAAGAGAGACAAGAAAAAGTATAAAATCCACAATAAAAAGATGTGGGAAATATATCGAGATGTTAATTTAAATAGGCAGGAGAAAAATGAAAAAGAAAACAATTAATTATAATGATGTTTTTAAGTTGCCGCCAGGTAGTCATGATGTAATAGTTTATAGAGAAAATAGAAAAGGTGGTTTCGAACCATTAAGTCTTGAAACTGGTTTGTATACTTTTGAAAATCGCACGGTAAGATTTAAGTATCCAGGAACATATCGTGTTTATCCACAAATAAATCATCAATATGAAGTAGAGGCTGTGGATCCAGAACACATAGGAGAGTTAGTAGAATAATGTTTGGACAAAGATTGTGGGATTTATTCCGTGCATATAATCTAAAGTATTTAAATATTGATATCGATAAATATAGCGAGGAAGAAAAAAGCACTATAGCGGTAGTGTTAGGAATCTTTGGTGGTTTTTTGTCAGATGTGCCAGAAGCAAGGCAGTTATATGGTGTGGAATTGCTGCCTGAATTGAAAGAGCTGAAAGAGGGTGTTAGATTAGATGGCAATGGATTAACTATAAAAGAATTGCAAAAACAAGTGCATGAAAATGCAATAAATAAAGGATGGTGGGATAGCGATCTGCCAAGAACTTTTGGAGACCAAATTGCTTTATTCCATACTGAAGTGTCGGAGGCTATGTTAGACTATCAGAATAATAAAGAAATTAACGAAATTTATTATGAGGGCAATAAGCCATGTGGTATTCCAATAGAGCTAGCAGACGTATTGATTCGTATAATGGATACATGCGAGTATTATGGAATTGATTTAGAGAATGTATTGGTAAGAAAAATGAAATATAACGAAATGCGTCCGTACAGACATGGCGGAAAAAGGTTATAGGCATTAAGATGATTAATTTAAAGAAAATATTTTTCTGGCTGAATCCTATTATTTATAAGTATGTTTATCATGCGGGTAGACAAGATGGGTTTAAATCTGGACACTCTGCTGGGTGCAATAAACATAATAGTACATGTGAGTATTTTAGGCGATATTGTGCTGATCAGAGATGGATTGATAATATAATATCAAATGCCGACTCTCAACACGAAGAGCTTGGATACCAAAAGGGGTATAAAGCAGGAATTCGAGATGGCTACTTAGAGGGTTTTGTAGCTGGCAAAACAGATAGTTAACTTTTACACTTCAATAGGCTATAATAAAGATATGAATGCAATAATAGGCGATATATGGCAATTTGATAAACCAGGCAACGCTATTGCATTGCCAGGCAATATAGGCTGGACTCGGAAAGGCGAAAATGTAATGGGTGCTGGCGTTGCTAAGCAAGCAGCACAAAGATATCCAACAATAAAGAAATATTTTGGAGAAGGATGCCAAAAATATCGATCTAGAACGCATATCTTGGCATATGAAGAGCAAGATAGTAGCATGTTGTTATTTTTCCCTGTAAAGCCACTAAATGAAGATTGTCCATGGTTAAGCTGGAAAAGCAAGGCATCTTTGGATAGAATAGATCTATCTTGCCAATTTTTAGTAAGTTATATCAATGGTTTTTCTGATGTTACAAATTTACAAATTTATCTTCCAGTAGTAGGATGTGGCAATGGAGGATTAGAAATCAAAGATGCGTATCCTATTTTGGATCAATATTTGTTCGAAGGCAAATACCATTTAGTAATTACACCATATGATCTGAAACATATAGAATATTTAAAAAGCATTGGTGTTTTGGGCAATGACTAAAAAACGACACTTTTCTCTAGAGCAGAAAGCCAGAATCTCTGCTGGACATAGAAAAATCAATGGCATGCCAGTGGAAAAAGATACACCAGAATGGCATCTAGCTGTGCAAGAATACGTACAAAAGCATAAGAATGGCACTATGCAGCATATTTCTGGTGCAACATATCAAAACAGGAGAATTGAGCATAATGCTGCAATATACGCCTCGCATAAGGCTCCTGGAAAATTAAAACATACACCATTATGGTATAGGTTTGTTAAGCACTATATTATTGGTGCGTTATTGGACGATATTGCCAGAAGAGCAATGCATGATATAGATGATAATAGTATGCTGTGGTGCGATGTGTGTAACCAATATCAGATGCAATCAGAAAATTCGTACAATACAGCTATTGATGATATGGTTTTGATATATGATACTTGCCAAGAGTGCGGAAATGAAATGCAGCCAATTTTATATGATAATAGCGAATAGATGCCAGATAATGTAGATATTTATAACTTATATATACAAGAAATTCCACAAAAGATATTAACTGGCGTAGAAGAAAAGGAATTAGCGAAGCGATACCATGAAGATGGTGATAAGGAAGCGTATGATATTCTGGTTACTCATAATTTGCGCTTAGTACGCTCTATCGCTGCTCGATTTGCTAAGTATGGCATCGATATAAATGATTTAATACAAGCAGGAAACTTAGGTTTGTTAACCGCAGTAGATAAATTTGATTATACACTAGGATATAAATTTAGCACATATGCTGTATATTGGATTAGAAGGGCCATTGCATTATATGCTGATACCGAGAAATATCCTATTAAGATTCCTGTATACCTTTTGGATAAGTACAAAATATTATTGAAGAAGGCTGATATATTTTTCCACAATGAACATAGATATCCCTCTTTATCAGAAATGGAGAAGATGTCTGGGATCGATAGAAAAATATTGCAAAAAATATTATCTGTGTTACAATATCCAGTCCTAATAGATGGCGATAGCCATGAAAGCTATATGCAAATTTATAGCAATGAAGATGTGTCTGAAACAGGCACAAATAATATTCTAGCAGAAATGATGGATAAAATAAAAAGACAAGAGCTGTCTCCTATGGAATATAAAGTTATTTCCATGAGATATTCTGACAATCCAAAGTCATTCGAAGAGATTGGTATAGAAATATGCAGATCCAAACAAAGGGCACAGCAGATAGAAGCAAGTGCTCTCAAAAAATTAAAGGATAATCCAGACATTAGGAAAATTTGGGAAAATGCATAGCATAATAACTATAGGCAATAAGAAATTATTAAGTCGTTCCAAGAAAATTAAACATTTCGATGGTAGCCTTAAGAAATTGGTTGATGAAATGATTGCAACAATGTATGAACACAACGGAATAGGTCTTGCTGCTGTGCAAATCGGAGAGTTAAGAAAGGTAATAACAATTCGATATGGCAATTCTAATGATGTGTTGGTTCTTATTAATCCAGAAATAATTGAGCAACAAGGAATAATACCTGCGCAAGAAGGGTGTTTAAGCATCCCAGGAAAATGGGGTAATGTTAGACGCCCAGCATCTATTTCGATTAAAGCACAGGATATTAATGGTAAAGTTTTTAAAATAAAGAATGCCACTGATTTATTAGCTCAGGTTCTGGCGCACGAAATCGACCATTTGGATGGAAAACTTTTCATAAATCGACTGGTAAACGAGGAATTTGCTGCAAGAGCGTAGTAATGTATCGTAGATGGATTAAGAATATATACAGCAGGGGAAATAGCAGAGGCAGAGTTGATGTCTTAGCGATAGTATTTAAAGGAAAGAAAGTATATCGCTATGCATTTAACAAATATTGTTCTGGCAATAAGCTGGCACGATCTTTTAACTCCTGGACAACTCATGCAGAAATGTCTGTATTGCAGGATTTTGATGCTGATGATATGTCTATAGTAATTTATCGTGAAGATTTCTATGGTAATCCGATGCTTGCCAAACCTTGTATAGCTTGCGAACGAATTATCAATGACAGCAGGATTAAGAAAGTAATTTATTCTATTCCTAATATACCTTATTTTGTCGAGGAATTAAGATGAGTGAAGATCTGTACCTAGGATACGATTTTGTTGGGAAATATGAGTCTATCAATATAGGCAAATTGCCAGGGAGAAAAAGTTATTGCCTATACCATTGGGTGAGCAATAAGCCAATAGAAAATCCTACAGAAGAAGCTATCCGCAATAATTGGACACAAAATTATGTTCTGCCTCTGGCATATTTTCGTGACGAAGAGTCTGCACGCACAGCCATATACCTTCTAAGACAATTATCGAAGGGTTTATATGTTAAAGATTGAAAGATTTTATCGATATGGGAAATTTGATATAAGCGAGGCTGATTTCCAATTATGGAACACTGATTCTGATAAAAGGGAATGGCTAGGGGAAATTATTGATAGGTCTTTCTATCATCCAGAGAATAATGTGTATTTGTATGGTATCAAAATTACTATTGAAATTGAGGAGACAATGATTCATGATGAGCAAAATACCACCTGATTGTTTTGGCTCTCTTCAAGATTGGGAAGATTATGTTGAGAGATATTATTCTGCTCTAGATTCTAGACATAAAATGCTTTTGAAAGAAGAACTAGACATTGATGATGCTCTAGAATATGATGCTGCAATTAAAGATCTTATAAGTCGTGCTGATGAGGAAGATATAAACTTTTGCCTAGACTGCACTCCGTATTATCAAAAAGAGATGGTAAAGCAAGGAAAGTGTGCTTTCCCAAACACAAAATTTATCAATAAAACAACTAATGGCGAAACTGAATTAGTAGGGATGCGCCCATTAAATGCAAGCACATATCTATACCATCCTGGTGTCTTATTAGAGATTGCCAAATGAATGTTTTGGGTATCGATAGTGCAGTTAAGGGCATTGCTGCAGTAGAATTGCCATCCTCGAAATATTTCTGGCTGCCAAAAGAGAAAACGTTTGATGAAACATTGGTTAGATTCCATCAATGGTGCCAGCAATTTATTCCAGATGCTGTGTATTTAGAAGATGTGACTTATGTACGCAATTATGCAGCTACTCTAAAAATGGCTAAAATTGTTGGGGCTGTGCAAGTTGCTTTTTTGGAAAACAAATTAGCGGTTTTTACTGTCAATAATATGATTTGGAAACGTGCGGTGATTGGAGATGGCAAAGCCACTAAAGAGGATATTATAAATTTTGTAAAGGCCTCTGAGTATTTTTCTATTCCAGATAAAGATCTAACGGATGATATTGCCGACGCAGCATGCCTGAGTTTGTTTGGATATTTGAGGATGCATAAATGAAATATTATTTGGACAAAAGACCACCATTTACTCCGAGATAAATGCCACCTTTACTGAAAATATGTCCCTTTTGGGCACGATATACTTTGTTCCCAAGTGGCTATATTATGGCACATTGCTCTGATATAGCATGGCAGCAGAGACAATCTAGATATGGCGAGCATGATGAAGTCGAAATTCTACAATATTGTGTATTGGGATATTCCAGGCATTTATCGCAAGAATTCCCAAAAATAATTATTATAGATGATTATGGATGGGAGGACATAGACGGAACTACTGTAATGAGCAGGCAAGCTTGCAAATTATTATTTAATACCAATCCTGGTATAAGAAATTATATCGAGAATTATGAATGGCATATGTTAGAAGAAATTTTCTTGGAGTATTACGGTGCCTATATTGGGAGTTGATTTAGACGGAGTTATAGCCGATCTAATTGGATTTTTTATTCTAGCAGAGGCTGCAGAAACCAAAAAGATTTATAATTATCGGAATTTCAATAATTTTAGATTTACTGATAATTTGGATTCTGATACAGCCAATAAATGGTCGTTATGGCTACAGGATCCAGTTAAAATCCTGCAAATGCTGCCATATAGCGAAAGCGTATATGCGCTAAAGTATATGGATGCTGCCAGTTGGCATATATACATAATTACCAGCAGACAAGAGCATTTAGAAGATGCCACCAGAATGTGGCTGATTAACCATGGTGTGCCATTTAATAAATTGTTTCTTGTTAGCGATAAAAAATCTCTTATTGACCAAACAGATTATTATGTTGACGATAAAATAGAGAATGTTGCCATAAAAACGCCATCAAAGACTTTTTTGATGCGAAGGCCATGGAATAGAGAGCATTGGAATTCGTATCCATCTATAAAGTCCTTATGGGAATTATTGGAGAAGAAAAAATGAGGAGAGATGTCTCTGATTCTGATGCTGCTAGGTGGCAAGTATTTCTAGATGGAAAAGCGTTAGCAGGATGTGTGACTGCAGACGATAACGAAGGATGGGCTGAGGTTTATAAAACCGCTTTGTATATCAAGAGGATATTGGCTTATGGCGGAGAACAAACGGAAATATTATATGGAAAAGTAGAGTTTAGATACATAGATTAATTATGCGATTCTATTTTACATCATTTCAGAATATACCAGTAGTTAACGAAAATATGTATTCTATTGCAAGATGGCAAGATCCTGGATTTCATTTGCCAATATTGTCATTCTTTGTATCATCAATTAGTTTAGCTAGATGCGGCTATAGCATAGATACTTATATAAACCGTGTTCAGAGGCTGTTTTTAAGGCGAAGGCAGGC